>Ga0208390_1000204_pt1 | contig 19890 bp, 10 predicted proteins | sample Knorr_S7_td_Surf_FD_185594 | JGI IMG/M metagenome (GOLD analysis project Ga0208390, IMG submission 185594) | Marine microbial communities from Southern Atlantic Ocean transect - Knorr_S7_td_SurfaceA_ad_6m_LV_A (SPAdes) (version 2) | ecosystem: Environmental > Aquatic > Marine > Oceanic | place...
CGATGCGGCCTGCGACCGCCCTTGCGATGAATGGGCAGTCGGTTCTGAGCGGTCGGAATCGTGATACGTCTCCAAGAACAACACTCGTTCTTCATCCAGGCCGTAGGACGCAGCAAACGTCGCCAGCATGGATTTTTCACGCTCGGTGATATCCCCGTCGCGCATGGCTTCTGCGTACACCTTGAGATAGGCCATGTCCTCTTTCGATAAATTGGTCGAAGAAAGAAGACGGTTTGAAATCCGGTCGAGGACACCGAGGACGGGTCGGCGAATCACCACCAAGCCAACACCGATGAGAACCCCACCAGCCAGTCCAAACCCGAGCACGTTCTCCATCACCTCGCTGCCGAGAATGAACAAGAACGCCCCCACGCTGGTGAAGACAGCGTTTCTGAACGTGGCCCTCAGATTCTCATCGATGCCAAAGACGGTGTCCTTGAGCGAGGCGTGAACAAACATCATCGCTTCAAAAGCAACGCCTGAGACCTGGAAGATCAGGGCGATTGTCCACACGAAGTATTTGAGTCTCGACATGAACGTTCGGTCCACACCGTACCTCCAATCGTTTACGTCGATGAAGCCCGCTGGGCCACCGTTCAAAAGTGGTACGAGAATCAAGATAAAGGCGAAAAACAGAATGTTTCCGAGAACTTTTCCTGCGAATCCAATGTAGAGGGAGTTTGATGTCGTGCTGTCTTTTTGGTTCAAAACGCCGCCGTCAGAATCTCGCTTGATGGACGACCGTAGGAACAAGAGGGCAAGAATTGAGACCGGTATACCGCTCATGACGATCAGCCAGAGGCCGGCGCTTTCTGTAGCGAGAAGCGAATCAAAAACCGCTGGGCATGTTTCGATGGAGGTTGCAATGTCTTGGATGTCTTGGCTGATGGATCCCGTCCATACGTTGGTGGTCGGTGCGGCCCCTTCCGCCGAACACGTCAACCACACCTTGTCGGGAATCTGAAACAGCGGCACGTTGCGCAGAACCATCCAAATGGCGGCGGATGCAAGCGGAATGATGTACCATACGTGCTTCTGAAAAACGGGCCTGTAGAGAAATTTCAACCGCTCAATTCGGTAGTAAATCGGAACGGAAAAATAAAGCAAAAGTGAGGCGATGGTTCCGACGATGAACACGTCGATTTTGATGAGCCAAACAACGTCCCAGAGCGATTCATACTGCGGCAAATAGGGCAAAACATCCACCGCTTGGAAGAGCATTTTCATGCCCTCGCAAACCAACAGAACGGCCATGAATCGATTTGCAGGTGCTTTGGGATTGGCTTTGATGACGAGGTAAGCCAGACCGAGAACCCACAAAAAAGCAAGAAGGGACATCCAGTTGATCACCATTTGGAGCCCAAAGAAAGCGTCGGAATTGAACGACCTCGCATAGTATTCGCCAAACGTCGTGGCCATGTAGGTTCCTTGTTGTTGTAGGATATAATCCATCCCCGGGCGCCAAGCAAATCCATGCAGAGAACGCCCGACAAGACGGCCAAGCCGTGCTGACCACGGCACCGTCAACGGGGAATCATTCAAACGAGGCACGGCTATGGTGTGGGCATGGCTGAAATTCTTCGATTTGATTACCCACTACCTCAGGACGAACGAATTCACGCAATTTGGGACCAAATTTCCGCCGTTCGACACGATGTGTACGCAGATGAACTTCACCAGTACGACCCAAACAGCGTGGGGAAAATCGAAGACCCGGGGCGGCATTTCATCGCCTGTGTTGAGGGGGAAGACCTTGCTGGCTACATCAGCTTGAACCCCCCGGGGAGCAAGCCGTTTCGACTGACAACGTACTTCTCGGGCGAAGCGCTTGACCGGACGGTGTTTGCGATGTGCGAGGACCCTGAGACCTCCACCTTCGAGGTCCGAGGATTGACCGTGGCTTCGGCTCATCGTGGACGGAACCTTGCGTTCAGACTGATGCGGCACGCACTGGAGTTTGTGATCGAGCGAGGGGGGGTCGACATCGTTGCAATGGGGCATTCCAACGTGGTCAAACTGTACGAAAACAACGGCATGAAGGTGTTTCACGGTGAGAGCGTGACACACGGCGAGACGGTTTACTTCCCCATGCACATGAACGTGGTTGCCACCGCAACAGCGTTTGCCGAGAAGATCAAAGCCGATGTGGAAGAAGAACACGGCGACGAAGCGTGCTATCACGGCGGGCAATCGTGGGAGGCATCGAAGTTCGATTTTGACGTACGGGATTCCTTGATCGTGGCCGACGTGCTCGACAGCCCGTTCCCACCCTGCCCGGAGGCGTTGACGGTGATTCGCGAACACCTGGAGCGTTGCTGTCAAGAATCGCCGCCCACCCAATGCGAGGAGCTCATCGAGACCATTGCTGAGGTTCGAAACGTCCCGTCGAGCCACGTAGCGGTGTCCTCGGGATCCTCATCGCTGATGTTTTCACTCCTTCCACGATTGCTGAACGAGGAGTCGAAGGTGCTTGTTTTGTCGCCGATGTACGGTGAATACAGTCACATCCTCAAGCACGTGATTGGCTGCCACATCACGTACTTTGTGCTCGAGGACCGCAACAATTTCTCCATCGATGCGAACGATTTGATTTCACAGGCATGCGAACACGATGCGGTGATTTTTGTCAATCCGAACAGTCCGACCGGGGTGTATTGCGATTCGATGGGCGACATCGTCAAACAAATCGCTTCCTCGCAAAACCCTGACTCCGTGTGCAAGATGATTTGGGTCGATGAGACCTACATCAACTACCTCCCCGATGCCGTCTCGTTGGAGACGATGTGCACGGCGCTGCCCGAATTGGTGGTGTGCAAAAGCATGAGCAAGTGCTACGCCCTCTCCGGGTTGCGCGTCGCTTACGCAGTGAGTCAGAGCATGTCGATGCTCAAACGATACATTCCTCCTTGGGCGGTCAGTCTACCGGGTCAGCTTGCGGCGGTTGCGGCCCTGCGCAACGAGATGTACTACGGTGAGCAATACGAGGTGATCCACGGCGAGCGACAAAAGATGCAATCGGCCCTCGAAGCATCTGGCTTCCGAGTGTTCCCGGGCGTCGCCAATTATTTGCTCACCTATTTGCCTGAGGAATCCAGCTATTCCTCCGTGGGGTTCATCGAAGCCTGCAGAGCTCGAGGGTTGTTCGTTCGAGACGCACAAAACATGGGTGTCTCGCTGCCCAGCAACGCAGTGAGGTTTGCCGTTCGTTCCGTTGAAGAGAACAAAACAATGCTTTCCGTCGTTGACGACGTGCTTTCGATGTAAACCACGGGTGCACGGTACCTTCAATTTGGTACCCCGAACCGATTATCAATGAACGGCCCCTGAACCGGTTTGAGGGGGGGGCATGGGCGACAACAAACCAGCGGACAGCATTGCGCTCTCGCCCGGAAAGCGCGTCCTTTTTTTGACCAAGGATTTGGACCTCATCAAGAAGCAACTCTACGACGGACTCGATCTGCGGATGGAGGACCTAACCGTTGAGGATCTCCTCGACGACATCAACACCGACGTCATGACGCCTGCATGGGTGTGTTTTGATCACGACCCCGCCGAGATTGCCAAAAACGCCTACGCCGGGCTCATGCACAACGGTCTTCGTGTCTTTCGAGAGAACGCATTGAAGGACGGTAACTTCGAAGTCATCGTGTCAGGACAGCGAAAAGGAACCGGGTCCAGTCGAGAAACTGCGGCCCAGTGCGAACGTTGGGCGGGCATCAGCATCGTCATCGCTGCCTCCTTTGCCCCCATCCACGAACGAAACAACATCAACCTCGGCCAGTTGATGGGTGACCATGAGATGCTCAAGCGCCTCCAGAACGGTGAGTCCATCCCCCTCGGCGAATTCACCGGTCAGTACGACCCTGTAACGCAACTCATTGTGGAGCACGGTGGCCTTTTCCCGTTCGCAAAAGCCCTGAAATCCGGAACATTGAACCTTGCTCCGCTCGACACGCCTGACCGCCCGATGACGATGGCCGAGCGCATCATCAGTCGAAACCTTGTGGGACAGCCTCAGGGGCAATGCGTCAAACCGGGCGACCCCGTCATCGCTGAGGTCCAAGGCGGGTACTCTCACGAATTCACCACGGCTCAAGTCCATACCTTTCTGCAGGAAGAGTACGGCGTGGACTACTCGCTGCCCAACCCTGGGAAGTTTGCGGTGTTTGAAGATCATCTGCTCTACGCACAGCACAACCCGAAGTTTGTCCCGTTCATGCACAAGGTGCAGACACTGCGCGACCTCCAGGTGGCGTTCCAGCAGCACACCGGCGTTCGAGACTACTCCGCTGTGGAGGGCGTGTCTCCGGGCATTTGCCACCAGGTGGCCCGAGAAGAGTTCATCGAAATTGGAGATTTCATCCAAGCAACCGACTCGCACACGTGCATGGGCGGTGCTTCCAACGCACTGACGTGGGGCGTGGGCGCCACCGAATACGCCAACCTGGTCAGCGCCGGGTTCACGTTCGTCAAGGTACCCGAATCCATTCGATTTGAACTGGTCGGTGAACTCCATCACGGATGCACGGCAAAGGACGTCATCCTTGCCATTCTTGCCGACCATGCTCGAAAGGAGCTCACGCTCAACCGGAGCATGGAATTCGGTGGCCCCGGACTCACATCGCTTTCGGTGGACGAACGAGCGACGCTGTGCAACATGGCGACGGAATGCTCCGGTCGAACGGGCATCTGCGAGGCTGACGACGCGCTGATGACGTGGATGCTGCACGCCCAACCACACCTGTCAGAACAGGAACAACGCAAGCGCATGGTGGCACCGGATGAAGGTGCTCACTACGGCGGCGGCGTCCACACCATCGACCTTTCCAGCATCGTTCCCATGGTCGCTCACCCCGGCGATCCTGACCAGGGCATTCCAAGCGACCCCACGAACGGTGCCAACGTTTCCGACATCGGCCAGGTGCTGGTGGACATCGCCTACGGCGGCTCATGCACCGCAGGAAAAGAAGACGACATCGCCTATTACGCCGAGGTGTGCCAGGCCGCCAAGGACGCCGGTTTGACCGTCAAAGACGGCGTTGATTTCTACATCCAGTACGGTTCAGGTCAAGTCAAGGCCTTGGCTGAGCGGAAAGGATGGCACGACCTCTTCATAGAAGTCGGTGTGAAGCTCATCGACCCCGGCTGCGGCGCCTGCATCGGCGCAGGACCGGGCGTCTCCCTCACACCCGAACAGGTGACCGTCTCGGCCATCAATCGGAATTTCCAAGGACGCAGCGGGCCGGGTAAACTCTACCTCGCCAGTCCGCTCACCGTGGCTGCGTCCGCCTTCACCGGCCAGATCAGCGTTTGGAAGCCCGACCTGTTCGCCTGACGGTGTCCAGCGTTTCCTCGTTATTTGGGTGTGCACCATCGCGTTCCGCCTGTGGAGATTATAATCCCTCAAAGGAGGGAGCAGGCATCTGTCGGCCCGACGTCGTCAAGACGGAGGAGGACCGGGGGAGGTGAACGCCCATGGCAGGCACAGCAGAACGCATGGCAAAAAATCAGAAGCAAGTTGCTATTTCAGAATTTTTTGAAAAGAACAAGCATTTTCTGGGCTTCGATTCCCTCACACGATCGCTCATCACCGCCGTCAAAGAAGCCGTGGACAATTCCCTTGATGCATGCGAGGAAGCTCGTATTTTGCCCGACATCAAAGTGAGGATTTCAAAGGTGGACGACAAGAAAAACATCGTCGAACTCCAAACCGAAGACAACGGTCCGGGCATCCCCAAGCGGAGCATCGAGAAGGTGTTCGGTCAACTTCTGTTCGGTTCGCGTTTCCACGCCATCCGTCAATCCCGTGGCCAGCAAGGCATCGGAATCACCGGCGTGGTCATGTACTGTCAACTGACCACGGGACGAAAAACGCACGTCCGCTCAAAAATCGCAACCGAAACCTCGGCTGCGGTGGTGGACATCGGCCTTGATACCCGCAAGAACAAGGCCACCAAAACAAACGAAGGCAGGGAAGTTTGGGAAACTGAAGACGGCACGCTGAAGGAACACGGCCTGGAAATCACGTGCCGCATGAAAGCGAAGTATCAGCGAGGTCGGCAAAGCGTGTACCAGTACCTCCGCATGACGAGCATCGTGAACCCACACGCCGACATCACGTTCGTTGACCCGGAGGGAGAGGTCCACCACTGGCCTCGAGTCACCGAGCGACTCCCTCGAAAGGTGGAGAGCATCAAGCCGCACCCTCGCGGCATCCATTTGGGCACGCTGCAGCGCATGTGCACGGAGTCAACCGACAGTCGAATGACTTCGTTTCTCTACAAGAACTTCTCAGGAGTCTCGTCCCGTGCGGCAAAGCAATTGCTTGAGGCGGCCGAAATTGATGAAAAGGCCAAACCAAAATCGATGAAACCCGACCACATTCGTGCCCTTTTGGAATCGTTTCAGGGTGAGCGAACGCTCGGTGGCAAACCGGTCAAATTGCTCAATCCGCCCACGAACTGTCTCTCGCCGATCGAGGAGCTGCTCATCAAAAAAGGCCTCTCGAAAACCATTGATTCTCGGTTCGTGACCACCATGACACGTGCGGCCACGGTGTCTCAGGGCAACCCCTACCAGGTCGAAGTCGGACTGATTTTCGGTGAAGGCATGGCCGCTGACAAACCGGTGGAGATTCTCCGATTCGCCAACCGTGTCCCGCTGATGTACCAGCAAGGTGGTTGCTTGCTCACCAAAGCCATCGAATCGGTCGACTGGCGTCAGTACGGCCTCGACCAGGCCGGTGGACGCGGCGTGCCAAAAGGCCCCGCAGCCATTCTTGTCCACTTGGCCAGCACCAACGTTCAGTTCACTTCGGAGGCAAAGGAAGCCCTTGCGGACAACGGAGAAGTGATGGACGAGGTACGAAAGGCCATGCTCGAAATGGGCCGTGGACTCCGAAAGCACCTTGAGAAGAAGAAGAAGATGGTCAAGGTTCAGGAGAAGTTCGAACTGGTCAACGACATCATACCTGCCATCGCAGAAAAATCAGCGGCTATCCTCAAACGACCGATGCCCAATCTGGCCGGCTCCATCACGAAAATCATGGGCGCCGTCATCGCCGAGAGCGCCACCAATTGGAACAAAGAAACGAAGATGACGGACGTATCGATCACCCTGTTCAATTACACCTCCCGCGCTCGTGCATACACCCTGCTGGCTTCATGGCCTGAAAGCGAAGGTGCGGGCATGGAGAACAACACCACGGGCGGTCGAAAAGAAGCGACGGGTGTGTGGGCGTGGAAGTTGGAGACGCTCGAACCGGGCAGCACGTACACGATTTCCTATTCCCTTTCGGGGCTTGAGCGCGGCGACTGGACCGAAACCGATGTTTTCTATCGCGGCAGCCAAGAGGTCATCGGTGCCTCAAAAATGGATGAAAAACTGCTCGAGGAAATACGTCGACAAGAGGCACGAGCCGATGCATCTGAAGGCGGAGACGACGGTCTTCTGACCGGCGAAAAGGACGACACTGCGACCGCTCCTGCCATCACCAACGAGCCCAAACCGAGCGGACAACAAACCCTGATGGGGTTCGGGAGTGATGCATGATGTCGGCCAGCCATTCACCTGAAGAAACCAAGGCGGCTCTTCACGAGGTCGTCACCGAGATGTACGACAAAATCATCAAAGGTGAGGCTCCGACGATGACGCTGCCCGTTCGAACAAAGAACAACATCGGGTTTGACAAAACGCTGGGCGTGTACAAGTACGGAAAGAAGCGATCGGTCCGCGACGCAACCAGTTTAGGGTCGGCAAAACAGCTGCTGAGAGCGTTGTACGTCGTGGAATTCATCGAGAACATGATCGACGACGGCAAATCCTCAACGCTGAGAGAAATGTACTACATTTCGGAAAGTTGGGGTCTTGGAAAATTCTCATCGCAGAACGAATCCAACAACCTCGCCGAAGATCTCGAAGTCGTCACGGAGTGCCTGCGAGAGGACTTCAAACTGCGGCCTGAAGAGGACGGTGCGCGAATGATCGGTAACGTGACCATTCGGGAACGAAATCGAAGGGGCGAGTGGATGCGCATCAACGCACGCGACGACGTAGGCGATTCTGGATACGGTGTTCCGTACAACGTTGAGGAAGAGAAAATCGAACTGCTCGAACACGATGTGAACTTCATCATGGCCATCGAAACCGGCGGTATGTTTGACCGGCTGATCGAAAACGGATTTGACGAGGATTTCAACTGCGCACTGGTTCATCTCAAAGGTCAGCCGGCTCGTTCAACGCGGCGCATTTTGAAACGAATGAGCGAAGAGTGGGATCTCCCGGTGGTGGTTTTCCTTGACGGTGACCCGTGGTCGTTCCGCATCTTTGCATCCATCGCTTACGGTGCGATCAAAACCGCTCACATTTCCGAATACCTCGCCACCCCATCGGCCACCTACCTCGGCATTACGGCCGACGACATCGAAGCGTACGACCTACCGAGCGACGACTTGTCGGCGAGGGACGTCGACGCACTGAAGGCGGAACTGTCCGACCCGCGATTTGCCAACGGCTGGTGGCAAGACCAGATCAACATGATGCTTGAATTGGGAAAGAAGGCGGAACAGCAGTCGCTTGCAAAATACGGACTGGATTTCGTCACCGACACCTACCTCCCTGAGAAACTGGGTGACCTGGGTCTCGCGTGAGCCCATGAGCGACCCTTATGGAGGAAGAGGGTCTGGAAACCACCGATGCAACCCTCCGAGCCCCCAAAGCGCTCCCCCTGGGGACTCCGCTTCGCAGGCATCGGTGGGCTCATGCTTTTCCTTGGTGCCATGCTGTTGTCCAGCCAAGCCAGCACGCTTGACTCAAGCATGGACCCTCGTGAGCAGCACCACGGCGAGCCCTACACAGGTGCAGGTACGTTCGCTCTTGGCCAGCTGAACGATTCATGCTACCGCTTCTACCAACCATCGGGCGAACCCGTCATGGACGTGAAGATGCATCGGGTCGAAGGGTCGTCGCTGGTGGGTGAACCGCTTGAGGAAAACCCGTGCCTGCTGGACTGGCAAGCCATGGCCACGGACGGAACCGAGTTCGTTCAACGATCTGCGTGGACCCTGAACTCAACCGGCGAATACGCTCTTGTGGTTTCGTGCGAATCCGACTGCAGCGAAACAAGCGGCTACCTGATGTCGATCGACGCCCTTCAAGCAGGTCTGCTCTCCTCGACGTGGCTCGTTGTGGGCGGCGCCATGTGCTGCCTTGGCGTTTTGACCACCCCGCTGGCGCTGCTCATCTACTTTGCATCAAAGCCAAGCAAGGCTCCCCGTGTGATGATGGTCGGGCCCGAGGGACAATTGATACCGATCACCGACGTGAACCCTGAACACCCCACGATGTTTGTGCAACCCGACGACGATTCCCCGGTTCAGCAAACCGTTGCACCGCCGTTTGCAGATACGGCAGAGCAACAACCGTCGGAAGAATTTGTTGACGGGTTAAGCGGCGTTGCATCGGGCTCGCTGCTCACAACCGAACAGGTGTATGCGTTGATGCGAGGGGATGTGGAAGGCGCCCAAGACCACGCAAGAACCGGACGCTATCAATCCACCACCGCAGAAGACACCATTCAAAACGCTGCCAATGCCGCCGCCATCGCCTCATGGGACGAGGGGGTGCCGTTGGCGGAGCCTCAACCCGTTCAACGGAAGATCAGTTCCGTCAAGCGGCCGACTGAATCGTCTGAGCCCAGCACAACCGACGCATGGAAGGACTGGGACGAACAGTGATTCAACGGTGCGTTCATAGAGGGGCGGCCACTACCCAACCTTGGGTTGAGAAGTATGAGCGACCTTGATCGAGTCCTTCATTTGCTGCAAAACAAAGTGCGTCGCCAGATTTTGGAACGACTCGCTCGTGAACCTCACTACCCCATGCAACTCGCCGAACTGATCGGTGTCAGCCAACCAGCGGTGGTCAAACACCTCAAAGAACTCGAGAAGGGTGGGCTGGTTTCGAAAAACAAGGTCCCATCGGAAAAAGGAGGTCCCCCTCGAACCGTGTACGCTGTTGAACGTGCCATGTCCATTCATGTTGACATTGGCCCCGACCTCTTTCGCTGCGAAGAGCGCAAACTGCCAGCTGGCGGCCCCATGCGGCTCTCCTCATCCCTCCCGGCGGCCTCTGTTCCCGTTGCGGAGTCGCTCAGCGGTCGGAAAAAGATCGCCGTGGCCGAGGGGTTGGCTCACATGCGAACCCTCGCCTCTGTTCTTGAGGACTTGGATGCACAGCGTGACGCGCTGATCTCGCTGCACCAGCACGTCCGCCAGCGCGTCTCGGCTGCTGTGGAGGCCGACTTTGAATCCTACCAGGACCGCAGTCTCATCCAAACAATGGTTGAAGCAACCGGGGGCCGAATTGACCTTACGGCGCTCGTTCAACAACAACTCACGGGAAACCCCGATGTCGGAGACGTCATCAACACGCTGCGATCGAGGCTCGAGAAGCAGGTCGCACGTCGTTCCGGCCAGGTCATCGCAGCCCCGTTGGACACCGAGTTGCGCTGGTACCTTGGACCGAGGTCCAAGTGATTCGGCGCTGCTCAGTTTTCGGCTTCGTCAGCGAGGACAGAGACCAGTGAAGACTGCTCGGCCAATCGCTTGTTGACCTCGTCTCGGCGTCCCTTGCCAACCAAGTACACAACGCCCAAGAGGGCGATTGTGAGAACGATCACGGCGAAGGGTAGCGCAGTCTTTCCAACCACCTCTCTGGCAACGTCCAGCAGGGGGCTACTGGACTCGAGTTCTTCGGGGACGGGTTTGACGTTGTCTTCCTCGTTGGATTCAACGATTTCGTTCATCGGGTCAACCACCACATAAACGCCCTTGCTTCCGGCGGTGACCGGGTAGAGCAGGTACAGCTCGATTTGCTTGGCGTCCTCCGAATCGTCCGGGGCGAGCAGGGCGCCGACGACTTGTCGCATGACCACGCGCTCCTCCTCGCAACCGTTGTCGCGTATTTCACGTATGGTGGCGGCGTCGTTGGCGTCGTCGTATTCACACAACACGATCTCGATGTCGGTCGCATGGACGTTCCCCGTGTTTTGCAGGATGATGCCGATCGGGATGGTGGAATCCACGTCACTCGAGGTTGATGGCGGCATGATGATGTCAAAGATTTCAAGGTTGGGCGCTCTCAATCGGAGCGTGATGATGAACTCGTTTGTGTCGAGGTTCTCACCGTCCCAAGCGGGTGAATCGTCGTGGTCTCCATCGTTTTCCATGTCGCCGAACTTGGACACAACCTTCAGGCCGAGGTTTCGCGTGTCGAGCTTTGCGTCAATGCCGACTTGAACGGCGGCCACCGTGGTGATGGTTTCGTAGGGAGCCATCTCAGGCAAGCGCCATTCTTTGATGTCTTGGAGGTAAATGCAGTTGTCCTCTGGGAAGGACGATGCGGTGGAATCCATGACGATGCACGGCTCTTCAACGACCAAATCGGCGCTTTGTTGGCGCATGATGAACCAACTGACGTCCCACGAGTCCAACGGAGACATGGTCGGTAACTCCTGCCAGAGCAGGGTGTCGCCGTCCCGCTGTGCGGTGTGATTGTTGAGGGTCGGAACATCGGGCACGTTGCCGTTGTTGGTGATGTTGAATGTAAATCGGACCACTCGGCCGGGCGCAGAGGTTTTGACAGCGTTGTCCACGGTGGGGTCCATTGAAATCTGCATGTCATGGAATTCATCCACGGTCACGGCAAGCACAACCGTGTCTCGAATCCGAGTTTCCCGTCCGGATGCATCCGGATAGACTTCTTCCGAGAAGGCCTGCATGACCACGGTGTATTCACCAGCTGGAACGCGATCTGGCACGTTCATCATGACTTCGAACGCCTGATGAGTGTCCGGGGAGAGTTCTTGCAGCGTCTCGCGTGGGATTTCAATGTCCCAGATGACGTCAACACCGAACGCATCGGTTACTCGAGCGAGTCGGAAATCAAACCGGTCGGGGCCGTTTCCGTCGTTGGTGACGGTGATGGGCAGCGATATCTTGTCGCCCGGGTTGACGTTCATGGACGTCCCCACGTCGGGGTCAACGCCCGCGTCGAGGTCAAACACGTGCTCAACGGTGGTTGAAAGGATCGCCGAATCGGAGATTCGTGGATAGCCGTCCAAGTACCCCTTCAGCGTGATGGCTGGACCAAGACCAGCCGTTGCGTTGTGTGGAGCACACACGTGGACGGTGACACGCTTGGTGATCTTCTCTGCGTTGCCGGGAATGGTCCACGCGATTGGGTCGCCCAAGCCGTCGCCGGCATCTGCAGACCCCGTCGCGTTCGCAAAGTCAACCATGACAAGCCAGTTTTCTTGCCGCCAAGCGTCCATGGCGATGCCGTCGGGTTTGGTCTCGGGTGCGCCTGGGGTCGCAAAGACAAGTTCGCCGCTGTCGAAGTTTTTGGTGACGTCGACGTCGTAGGATGCGCAGTCCCCTGGTTTCACCTGAGAAGAACGGTCGTCCACTGCAAACACAATGTTTCCAGTTGAACGAATTGACACGAAGACACCCAGCTCTAAGATGTCGTACGTGCCCTTCTCAACGGACTTGATGGGTTCACCCTCGGACCAACCCTTGACGTAGATGACGAAGGCACCGGGATCTTCTGAAGTCGGTACGAAGACTTCCAGGTTTTTCGTGACGGATTGACCGGGGTCCAGCTCGACGCGAATCGGGAAATTGACCTGCCAGCCAAACGGCAGCAGCCATTCCTGCTGACCTTCCAGGCTGTTTGGATCCCAGAAGACGAATGCGTCGTGAACGTTACCGGTGTTGGTGATGGTGATTGAGAAGATGGCGGTGTCGCCCTGTTCGATGTCGGCCATGCTGTGTGACGTATCGAGGTTGATGCCGTGGACCACGTCCATCAGCGTCAGCGTGATGAGGTCGTTTTGGATGGCGGGGTCCTTGTAGGATTGAGCCGTCACCGTGACTTCTGCAAGTTCATCACCGTTGGCCTGGTAGATGGACGGGGCCTGCACTCGCATGTAGAACCGAATGTCTTCGCCGCCCTCGAGGAAAATTGGGGTGTCGGGGAAGATGCTCGAGTGGTTGGAGGCAAAGTACAGGTTTGCTGTCCAGTTCATCGGAACACCGGAGATGTTCAGACCGTACGTGTCGGCCACCAAGTCCTTCGGCCCGGGTGTTGAGTTGTTCATGGTCATGTTGTAGATCGTTTGCTGGCCGGGTTCGATGACGTGATAGAAGGTCTCGCCTTCGTCAAACTCAACATCGACTTGTCCCGTGAGAACGTGAGAATAGCAAATGGTGAACCGATTGTTGTTACCTTCGTCGTCACACGTGTTGGTGTCCGACCACGCGATGTGAGCCCCGCTTCCCAAGTCGTTCGAGAAGGCGGGCGGCATGCCAATGGCCGGCTGACGGCCGCTGTTCGGGCCCAGCTTGTTTGAGTTCCAAGAGGTCACAGCAACCGCTTCCCAGGGGTCGAGCGCCACTTCGCCGTCGCCGGTCAGGTCGGTCTGGTTCAAGCGAGCGTAGAGAACCTCTTCGTTGGCCGAGAGGTTTCCTGAATCAACCCAAGCGATGTGAACGTTGTTTTGCTTGTCGGTCAGCAACGAAGGGAAAACCGAGTTTCCGGCATAGGGGGAAGCTGGTGGCAGACCACCGTTTCCTTCAACGTTGGAGATGGGCGTGTCGTTGATTTTCTTGATGGCGTACGTGGAGAGGCCTTCCTCTGCGCCGTCCCAAGCACCTGCACCTTGCAAGCGGAGCTTGGTGTAGTAGACCTCGTAGTTGACGTCCTTCTCAAAGCCGTAATCGCGGCCGTCCATCCAAGCGATGTGGGTGTTGCCCTGCATGTCAACGCCGATGGACGGATGGAACGAGTACGCGTCGTCGATGGTGATGCGGGTGTCGTTCACCACAACCAGGTGACCGTCGGAACCCGGGCCTGTGTCCTCAGCGTAATTGCCGCCTTGAGAAGAGTGGCCAGGAAGGCCGGGCGTGAAGCTCGGGTCGTTGTTCATCTTGGCGTACGGATCGAGAACCGACATGTAGATCTCGCGCGAATTGTTGGTTGAAATGTACACCATGGCCTCAACAAGCAGGGCCATCTGGTTGTTTCCGGTACCCGATGGGAATTCGTAAGCCTGGCCACCTGCGTCGGTGTTGGCCAGGGTGTTGCCCGGACAGTTACGGGTCTGTGTGGACACGATGCCGTTGGGGCACTGGACGAGGTCCATGAAGTGGGACTGAATGTTGCCGGCGCCGCCGTAGCCCTGTCCGTACAGGCCGACGGGAACGACGCCTGCGAGCAGACAGTTGTCGTGCGCCTCTTGAATGGCGGCCTTGTCGTCGGCTTGCTGCGACGGGTCGCCGTCCTTGGGGCCCTCGTCGGAAACGGGAATCACGATTTTCGTGGCGTTGGGGTTCCAGCGGTGGTCCGACTGGGTCGGAGGGTCGGCCTGATACCCGACTCTGCCTTGTGCGTCCTTCCACGAGAGACAGGCCCAGTTCGAACCGGGACCCCAGTCTTCGCCGGAGTAGCCGGAATAGGTGTTACCGTTGTAGATGGTTCCGGGGAGCTTACGGATGCCGCCGGAGTCATCACCTGGCGTTTGACCAAGCGGCGTGGTTCGTGGCCCTGTGTTCTGGTTGTAGCCCTGGCAGTTGCCCGAGCTCGCAGCACCTGGGAGCGTGTTGCCAAGTCCGTAGATGGTCTCGTACACCGTCATGTTGCCTTCCTCGAGCATTGGTTTGATGCCCTGGAAGTACGGACCGCTGGCGAAGTTACCGCCGTAAATCACGGTGCAAATGTCCGCCCACTCGGTGTACATTGAGCCGGAGGTGTCGACGATGAAGGCAAGTTCAACCTTCCCGCCTCGGGTGTCGTCCCACGCAACTTGGACGTAGTCGTTGGCGTCCACCACGACGTCTGGGTGCCCTTTGTGGCCAATGATGGGCGTGAGCAAGGTGTCGTCAAAGAGCGTGACGATGGCCCCCGAGCCGATGTCGGGTTGGATCATGGAATAGTAGATTTGAGGCTGGTTGAAGAAACGTCCGAGTTCGTCGTAGTTGTCCTGCCACACGATGTGGACGTTGTTTTGGCTGTCGATGTCCAAGGACGGCCAATCGCGGTTTTGGGAGCGGCGTGAAATGATGGTGTCGTCGATGGCCGTGATGGTTCCGTCGTCGGAGGCCATGCCGTCCATGGGCGCTGCCCAAGGCGAGAGCGCAGTGTACATGATGGCGTGCTGGCCCGCCTTGTCGGCCCAGACAACGTGGATTCGGTCGTATTCGTCGACCGCCAAATCGGGGTGCCAGACCTTGTGAAGTCCGGAATTGGTGATTTGGGTGGCGTCGATGAGGGTTTCGCCCCGAGGCGAAATCATGGAGTAGTAGAGGTGGAGGTTGTTTCTGGTCCAAACCAAGTGGACGTTTCCGGAACTGTCGGAGCCCACGGCTGCCTGCGAGTCCGACGCTGTTCCCCCGTCCACGATTTGGACGGCTTCGGTGATGACGACGGTGCTGGCACTGACCGAAACCGACGCAATCAACAGCGACGACATGACGGAAAGCACCATGAGCGATGCAAGGCTAACGGATTTGATTTTTTGACGCATAGGTACACCCCAGACTTCTACGATTTCTCGTGAATCTAATCATACTTAACCGCGTCCCCTAACGGTCAGAATTGTGCATCTTCCACTCCACCCAGTTCAACGGCCGCAAAGGCCGTGCTGCAAGGCGCATTGAGGTAGATTCAAGCCCACTCGGACGGATCGAAACCCGACCCAAACGACATCTTCTCGTCAAACTCAATTTCAGCCGCCGGTTGAGATTCCTGGCCGGCAGAGCCCCCGTTGTTGTTTGCCTTTGATTTGGCCCAGTCGTCCACCGGTCCTGGCTTTCCAACGCCTGGGCCGTAGGAATACTTGATCTCGTGAATCAGCGACAGTTTTGCCAACCACAAGCGACGAAGACTGTTCATGAATTCATGCTTGCTCAAACCGTCAAACCAAATGGGCAGGCTGACGTTGAAGGCTTGGAGCGGCCCGGGTTTTTTCTCACCCTCGTGACCCATGTGAATGACCCAGTCCACGCCGGTTCGAATGAGGTGCAGTCGGCTTTCATGAATCCATTCAGCCCAATCGGTTTGCTCATCACCCATGTGGTCTTTCATTTCCTTCTGTTGGCCCTCATCAACACGGGTCATGCTCGAAACGGCGACCAGGTCTCGGCCTTTGGGAACAACCACTGCGAACATGTGGCCTTGTTTTCCGCTGGGATATCGCACGAGGAAGTGCGCGTGCGCTCTCGGGTCGTTCTGGGCTTTTGCGGACAGACGCTCTTCGGAGAGCCACTTTTTCAGCAGTTCCACGGTTTCTTCGGGCGTCATGTTCCGACCGACACTCTCCTCCCGTTTGAATGCACCCGTTCACGGGTTCAATTCAGTCAGGAGTCGTTCCAGTCGCGCTTTTTCTTCCTTTGGAAACCGCACTCGAGTCCATGCCTTCTTGGTGTCCACCCACACGTCCCACGCAGCAGCAAAGGCCTTGCCGCTCATCCAAAAAACGGGAAAACACAGCAGGTAGACCGCCATCAGGCCTGAAATTGATGACGATGCTGCGAGCTCCAGCCAATCGGCTTCCCAGCCGGCCAACTCCGCAACGGCCGCACGGTTGTACCAAGCCAGCGCCGTCCACGCACCGGCGACCACCGGCCAGATCAACATCGAACCGAAAAACGCAGCCAAGAACTGGTAGCTTGTTCGCGCGTCCAACCCTTCATCGGTTGAGTCGCCGAGAACTCGCCCGAGGGTGATTTGCAAACCAAGCGAGGTGACGGCGAACGGAAGCAGTGCCATGAACGCCAGAAGCGACAGAAGCGCACCGGGAAGACGACTCAACCGTGCTTTTCTCAGGACGCGCCCTTTCGGACCGAGGTCTCGGCCGTCCAGCCCACGGGTTTCGAGAATCTCGGCTGCTTCAAGTGCGGGTTGAACGGGTCCGTCAACGAGCGGTTCGGGTGGAAACGAGTGCGTACGATTTGGCCATGTGCGTCGAACCTCTCGAGCTGCGAGCACCTCGTCCTCCCACGACTTCAGCGTTGTGCCCTGCGCGCGTGCTCGAGCGTGTGCAACGATGTGGAGGGCCCGATGTTCCTGCCAGGACGATGTGTTCGGCGTCAACGTCGGCAGCTTTGCCTGCAGTTGGTCGCGAACGTGATGCACCGTCGCCTCCGGTGGCTCAACCCAACCTCCTCGGCGGACGGCTTCAACCATCTCCGTTGGAATCATGGCTTCGTTCAAATGGATTGGTTCGCCGAATTCGACGAACTGATCGGTTCGGAAGTGTTCTCGGCATCGGAAATGAAGGCCGACCGGAACCAAGTGCGGAAGCGGCAGATCGTTGGCTTTTGCGAGCGCAGCTGCGGCGAGCACCGTTCGGACAGGCCCGGTTTTGAATCGAATCATGTGCGACTGGCTGTGGCTCGTGCCTTCGGGGAACAGCACGCAGCCGAACCCGTGGGCGATCCCGCTTGAAAGTGCCAGCAGAGACCGGCCGTTGAGATGGAGCGCCTCCTCGTCCGTACAGCCCCCGCGAAGGAGTTCTGCTTTGCGAACGACGGGTTGGACGGCCAGTCGACGGGTCCACCAGCCGAGAAGCGGCCGGGTGACCAAATCATGACGCGCGCCGACAACGAATTCCTTTGGATGGTTGAGAAAAATCCCCAGCGGATCCATGAGGCCGTTGGTGTGCCATCCGCAGCACATGGCACCAGCGCCTCCGACCGATTGCGGCACGACGGTTGAGGTGGAAGACGTCCGGAATTGGACGCTGGAAACACGGCGGCACATCCAGAAGGCGATTTTGGTCCAGAGGTACGACCCTGGAACGGATGAGTCGTAGGTTGGAAGAGGTGCAGCAAGCAGTTTGTCAATTTTCATTTTCTTTGCCGACGCAGACAGGACAGGCAGTTCCTCGCCGTTGTGGGTCATTTCGTCCTCGTCCGTGGTGATGGTCGACATCACACCACGTCCTCAAGCTGCGACGCAAGCGCGCCAAGCGCAGCATGGTCGGGTTCATCTGCAGAAACACCGGGCCACATGGACATCAGCGTTCCGCCACCGTCACCCGTCGTGCGAGGCAGGACATGCACGTGAACGTGCGGGACTTCTTGCCCGGCAAGGGGTCCGTCGTGAATGCAAACGGTGAAATCCTTGGTGGAAAAATGCTTTCCAAGGCGCTCTTGCACCTCCGCAACACCGGCCATGAGTGATGCTCGTTCCCCAGCGTCCAACTCGCTCAGGCGCTGGACTCCTCGACGCGGGACGACCAACGTGTGCCCGGCTCGGCGAGGAAAGATGTCCAAGAAAGCGTACCATCCATCGCCTTCAGCGACCTTGTGGGATGGAATCTCACCGGAGAGAATTCGCTCAAAGAGCGTGGACATGACCAATCGTGAGGGCACGATGTCTTTCTTCATTGTGGAGGGAGAACCCAATGGCCACCGGCGCCTTTCTTGACGGCAAGCGTACCCGTGGTTCCGTCCTGAGCGACGGTGATGTGGTGAAGAAAATCTTCGTTCGTCTCAGGGAAGTCTTCTCGGTGGAACACTCCACGTGATTCTTGTCGGGCCAGTCCGCTTTGAACGGACGCCATCATCATTCGAACGGCGGCTTGGGCGCGAAGGATTTCCAACAGGTTGGTGTTCGCAATGAGGGAACGCTGGTCGAGATGGAGCGATTCAGCGGTGATGGAGAGTTGTTCGAGCTTGGTCAGAAGATTGGTCATGGTATCGGCCGTGAGGGTTGAACACGATGCCAATGCAGCGCTGAGGTTGGCCAGGACGGTGCCGCAGCGGACGACATGGGTGGCGTCGCCCGCCTCCATCATCGCAGAGACGTCGGCTTCAGCGTCCTCAACGGCCGTTTCGAGTCGCCCGGGCGTGCTGAATTTTCGATTTGCAATCCATTCACCGGCGTGCTTCCCTGCGGCCGCCCCGGAAGTCAGGTTGTCCAAGAGTCGATTGCCGCTCAGCGGGGCTGCGCCGTGAAGTCCGGTGCACGATGCATCGCCGGCCGCGTAAAGTCCGGTGAACCAACGCGCCCACGTGCCGATGACGCAGCGACCGTGTCCGTCAACGGGCAGACCGCCCACGGTGTGGACGACGGTGGGTTCGAGGGGGACGGTTTGTCGGTTCATGTCGATGCCCGTCCGCTGCTTGACGAGGCGGATGAGCGACCCCCACCACGCGGCGCTCTCGCCGAGTTGCCTCGCATCGAGGACAGGTTGAACGGCGGCGGAAACAGCCTGATTGATCTCAACCATCGAGCGGTCTGCCGTCTCAATGGGTGCTCCTGATGCTTCGTGAAGCTTGGCACCGTCAAGGAGTAAACCGGTGGGCAAGAACAGATTGGTTCCTTTGATGGCCAGAGGGTGGTGACTTGTGAATTCCATGTCTCGCAGTCCGACGCCTGCTCGGAACGCCATGTCCATGCCCAAACCGATGACGCCTGTGGAGAACGCACCTTCGAAACCTCCGTCGGCAACGATCAGCGCTTTGCACTGCAGTCCGATGATGCGCCCGTTGATCATGTCAAGTGCAACGAGACCTTCAACCGATTGCTGCGAGTGAACCAGCGTAAGAGGGATCTGATCGCCACGACGTATGACGCCGTGCCGCATGCATTGTTCTTCCGCCATGTGCTGGAGACCGTTGGCGGTCGCACTGCCGGCGTCCACGGTTCGCGGTTGTTGGTGGCCGGGGCCTTTTCGCACCATCGGCAGCCCTTGGAGATCACGACGAAAGTTGAGGCCTCGGCGCTCGAGAAGATCGACTTGGCGGACGGCTCCTGCCGTGGTCTCCGCGACGATGTCTTGGTCGCACAGGAAACCCCCGCATCGAATCGTGTCCTCTCGGTGGC
>Ga0208390_1000205_pt1 | contig 19855 bp, 20 predicted proteins | sample Knorr_S7_td_Surf_FD_185594 | JGI IMG/M metagenome (GOLD analysis project Ga0208390, IMG submission 185594) | Marine microbial communities from Southern Atlantic Ocean transect - Knorr_S7_td_SurfaceA_ad_6m_LV_A (SPAdes) (version 2) | ecosystem: Environmental > Aquatic > Marine > Oceanic | place...
AATCCATGGAATCCTGATCTTCCTGAGGTCGAACATTATGATAGAACTCGATCTGCTTGGCGCTTAGGAAGCAAAAAAGATTTAGCTGAGTTTGCGTTTCTAGTGCATCAAGGAATAGTTAAAAGAATATATTCCATTGCTTCTTGGTATCCTGATGGTACAACTTTTCATTCAAGAAATAATCCTGATCCAAATAATCCATATTATGTAAAAGATTATGGTATCAGGGAAAGGTTTGAATTTGTTGGCAGGCTTCTTGATCCAGAGGATAAAATTTCAAAGCTTTATATGGGCAAGTCTATAAAAAAATATATCCGAGCAACTGGCTCCCCTTGTCACTATAGCTACAATAGCAAAGGTAATATTTATAAATTCAATAAGTTGGGGAAAGTTTCAAATCCCTAAAAAAAGTCTCTATTTGCATTATTAATTAAAAAATTATAATTTAACTAAAGCAGTTTTTCTGGGAGATATTATAGTGAGTAAGTTAAAAGTTAATAATGGAAAAATCATGGACGGAGGGAAACAAGTTGGGATGATTAAGAATGGAAGTATTTATGATAGAAACAATACAAGCTCCTCATACCTGTTGGCTATGACGAAAAATAATGTTATCTACAACAGAAATAATGCTAGTGCTTCATACTGTATTGGTATGGTCAAAAATGGAACAATTTATAATAGGAATAATCCAAGCTCCTCATATAAGGTTGGCACTATCAGGGATGCTGAAAAAGTGATATCTGGACGCTGCTCCGACTCTGAGCTTGGAGCTATTTATATCTTAATGAAAGCAGGTAAACTTTAAAATGCTTAGGTGGGCGATCAGAGCAGTTGCTGCAAATAGCTTTAAAAATAAAGCCATATCTGCATCTTCAAAAGCAAGCAGTAGAGCAAATGAGGCAAAGAAAAAGTTTGGTTATGCAAAAAGAGAGAAAGATATAAATAAAAAACTAGACTATATGTGCGAGGGATTAGATAGTTTAGCTGATGCTGTAAGTTATAGCTCGGATGCAATAGAACCTCTTGCTGAAGTTTCTTTTGTAGCATCATTATTGGTTGAGAGCATTCAAAATAATCTAGATAAGCAAACGGATGATATTGTGAGCAAACTTAAATGAAGAAGTTTGTTTCAAACTTTCTTAATGCCCCAGAATTATTAAATCATTCTCAACGTAAATTTTCAAAATTTTACCTTTTTTTAAGTGTTCTCCTTATTTTTTGCACTCCGATTCTTTTGTATATTGAACTTGTCAGTGATAAGTTTTATCAAAACTATATTTGGGCATTTTTATCATTTGATAGATTTATAATTATGTTTTTCAGTCTAGATTTATTGCTCAGAATCTTCTCTGCTGAGAAGAAATTCAAATATATTTTTAGCATTAATGGTCTCATTGATGTTTTATCAGTTGTCCCTGAATGGATTTCAATTCTTATAGGTGGTGGCGGTAATTCAGCTTGGTTGAGGGTTTTAAGGTTATTTAGGGTAGGTAAATTGGTGACAGCAAATAAAGGTAGTGGTTTCTTATCTGGATTTACAGGAATAGTCGCAATTATAAGTGTGGGGATTATATCGGTTAAAGTTCTTGTTTTAATTATAGAGTCTTATGGATGGCTTCCTGAATTCGATAACATAAGCTTAATTTTAGGTCTTGTAAGTTTCTCTCTTGCGATGCTTTTAGGAACAAAACTCTCCGTAGTTAATGGTAGATTAAATGATTTAGAAGACTCAATTACGAATATTGTTGCTGGAATAAAAGTCTTTTGGTTCACAAATAAAGAATCTAGGCCTCATTTGCAAAGATGGATTAGATCGTTTCATTCTTTATTAAAAAATCCCAGTGAAGAAGCTGTTTCTCAAATGAGAAAAGAGTCTAATCTGCTTTATGAAAGTATTGGTGACCAAGGAATAAATCCAAATCTTGTCAGTTTTTCGAGAGATGTAGCTTTTGTAACAAATACTTCAATAACTGAGGTTAATCCTTTTTATGAAAAGTTTCTAAAAGAGGTAACTATAGTTTTTACTATTGTCGTTGTGGGCGCTGTTCCAGGAATAACGGGTCTTGTTGCCTCTTTAATTCTTTCATATATATTTTTTGGAATGTTTTTTCTTATAGAAGATATGGATCACCCACTTGATTACAGTGATGAATCCTTAATAACGGTTAATTTGAGTTCTCTTGAAGAGCTTATAGAAAACCTAGAAATCGATAGCTTGCAATAATTTCTCATAGATTGCATACATAGCATAGGTATCAAGACGACAATATTCAAAAAGCTTAGATCTTATTATTTCTGCATCTTCATTTTTTTGAGAGTTTTTTCTCATATCTTTATAAGCATTCATCGCCATTCCGCCATTACTTATATCAAGAACTTTGTAATCTAGCTCAGGATTTTCTTTACAAATTGCTGGTAGAACTCTCTTTATTGAAAAACTTCCATTGAATTCTGGATCATAGTATCCACCACCCCTAAATGGCTCTATGAGATCAATAAATCTTTCATTTAGAGCAAGTAGTTGTTCAGATAAATCAGGACAAAATACAGCAAGCGATTCAATACATTTTTTCTCAAATGATTGGTTATAAGCCATGATTGTTCCTTTTTTTGGTAAATTATGAATCATGCTTTCGGCAATTGATCTTCTAGGATCCATATTATGGTCAGCAATAAATTCAAAATGGTTATCAACAAGACTTAACTTCTCACTCTCTTTTTTTTGAATATGAAGGGAATATTGAAAAGGCATTTGCATATGAGGTTGCTGTTTATCATAAATTGGAACTGCATCGGTAAATGTCTCAAAATCAAAATAACTTATTGGATACTCCACTTTTTCTATAAAACTCTTAATTTTTTCCTTGTTTATAAAAGGTTTTCCTTTCTTGTGAGCTTTGAGCTGTATTTGTTGGATTTTACTTAAGGATTCTGAGGTTGTTATATCATCAAAAGTCTCTACCCCGCTTTGATAAAGCTGAAGTTTTTTTTGAAGGTTCAACCTGTAAAGTCTAAATACTGAATCATTATCCTCTCTATTTTTTGGCCAGCATTTATCTATATAGACACAACTATGGGGCTTCTTGCAATGAGGCCCAATCTTTAAAATTGGTTCTTCTGCATTCCTTAATACTGCTTTTAAATCAATTATTTTCTTTTTAACTTCAGTTTGATTTTCTTTTACAATTTGTGTCACTGGATGAATGTTGAAAAACTTGATTGGGTCTATACTTTTATTTTTTGCATACCTAGTATTTAACGTAACTATAAAGATCTCATTGAGATCAAATAAATTTAAGTTTTTTAATACATGCCACTGAATGCTTGCATCATATTCATGGTAATTCCTCACACTAGAAGATGACTTTACCTCATAAATATTCCAACCCTTTTTGGTTTTATTCATTAAATCAACTCTTATAAATATATCATCGTAGATAAATGAACCTTCATAAATTGAGGTTGCTCCGCCATCAATTAATTCTTTCGTAATTTCAAACATTCTTGTTTGCTCTCCTGGAAGATAAGGCACCTCCCTTCCACCAGGAAACAGCTCTTTTGAAATTTCTCCGACCTCATCACCTGCTTTCAGTCTATCGTTTACTCCTTCATCGGGAGGATTTGTTGGCTCAATATTATTATCATCTAACCAGAATGATTTAATGCATTGCTGTCCAAGAATAAATTTAGATTTAGATAACATTTATACTAAATATTATATTTAAATTTATTCTTTTTTAATAAAAAGTGTAAAAATGTGAATCTTGGAATTAAAAAATGATTGAAAATATTGTTGCTTATATTTATTCATTAACAGGATTGGTTTTTTTTGTTGCCTGGCAGATGAACTACAGCCTTACAAAATATTTTCTAAAAGAGAAAAATTTTATTAAGACATTGTATTTAGAGCTCTTTTTCTTAATCATTATTATGATTTCTTTTTACCTAAGTAGCTCAGCTTTCTTTATTTTGTTATTCGTAATCCATGCAGCTAACATCTTTACAATAATTTTCCTCAAGGATCAGATCTTAGGTTCCTCAGAGATTTTTGATTCTCAAATTATGGAGATAACAACAGTTTCTTATTACATTGTCGTTGGATTTTTGCTGATATTTTTGACTTAATTTTTATCAAGCATATCTAATCGTTTAAGTAGGCTTGAAGTATCGAGCTTACCTGCTCCCTTTGCTTGGAGTTCTTTATAGTATAATTTAATCATCTCTGTAGTAGAAATGTTAGCTCCGATTTTTTTTGAAAATTCTGAAACTATTTCTAAATCTTTCACCATTAAATCGACCGCAAAACCAAAATTATATTCATCATCAATCATCGAATCCCATCTATTTTCCATTTGCCAAGACTGCGCTGCCCCTTTTGAAATAACATCTAAAACATCTTTTGAAGAGATGCCAGACTTTTTTGAAAAGCTGGCTGCCTCAGCAAGCGCTTGAAGTAGACCGGCAATGCAGATTTGATTAATCATTTTTGTTAATTGTCCGTTTCCAGATGGTCCCATATATTTATGAAAAGCTGAATAACAATCAAGAATGGAGGATATTTCTTTATAAGCGGCACTATCTCCCCCTAACATCACTGAGAGTTTGCCATTTTGTGCTCCGGCTTCACCGCCGGAAACAGGAGCATCTAAATAAATAGAACCCTTTTTTAAAAGTTCTTTACTAATTAAAATCGCTGTATCAGCAGAGGTTGTTGAATGATCAACTACTATAGTTCCCTCATTTAAGTGCTCCAAGATTCCATCACTACCTAAAACAACTTCTTCAATATCTCTATCTTCACTGAGGCATAGAAAAATTACCTTAGATTTTAAAGCAAGCTCTTTTACAGATTCACATATCTCCCCTTCAAATTCTGAAGTCCATTTTTGTGATTTGTTTATTGTTCTATTAAATACTAGAGTTTTGTAAGACTTTGATATGTGGCCTGCAATCGGGAATCCCATAGTCCCAAGACCTATAAACCCAACTTTTAGCATCTGGTTATCTTTCTTTAAGTCCGTTTTCTTTGAGTGTTTCCATTATTTTATCAAACTGATCCTGACCAAAAAAATGCTTGTCTCCAATAACTGTTAGTGGGACGCCATGATGACCTGCATTAAGTTGATCGACTTGGTTTTGTTTGATTTGTCCGATGATTTCTTCTTCATGAACGTTAACACTCTCCCTTAATTGAGTAAGATCTAATCCAACTTTATTGGCAGCTTCTGATAAATTTTCGTCGGTATTCCAATTCTCAACTCCTCCAAAGATTAAGCTTGAAACCTCAAAAGCAAACTCCATGCCAACACCTTTCATTTGTGCCATCTGTCCTAAATGACAAATATCAAATATGTAAGGCTGATGGCTTGATATCTTCCCAGTCATAATATTTTGCCTAATAGGATCTGGTTTAAGTTTAGATGTAAAAGGAATCCCAAGCTTCTTAGCTTGTAGTCTCATATCTATCATTTTGAAAAAGAAAAATGTAAAAAAATTCTTGCCTTCAAACCACTCAGGCATTCTGATAGCTATTGGATAAACAACCTTAAAGTTTATTTCAATATCATACTTCTCTTTGAGCTTTAGCATTCTAGGAAGTATCAAATATGAATATGGGCTTCTATATGAAAAATATAGATCTATTTTCATGAGATTTTTGCTTTATTATTAAACTCTGAAGTAGCCTCGTTAAACTCAGCTCTAATCCTTTCGACTAAAGATTCAACAGTTGGAGCATCCTCTATAAGACCAATTCCTTGACCTGATCCCCAGATATCTTTCCATGCCTTCGAATCTGTGTTTCCACCAGAACCGAAATTCATTGCGGATTTGTCTGCAGTTGGAAGATTGTCAGGATCAAGACCAGCATTTTGAATAGAGGGTTTAAGATAATTTCCTAAAACACCAGTAAATAAATTTGAGTACACAATATCGTTAGCGGAGCTTTCAATTAACATCTGTTTATATTCTGGCTCAGCATTCGCTTCATGTGTTGCAATAAACCTTGTTCCTAAATAAGCAAAATCAGCTCCAAGAGCGAGTGCAGATGCAACAGAATAACCATCTCCGATAGAACCTGACAAAATAATAGTTCCATCAAACCAAGATTTTACCTCTCGTAAAAGAGCAAAAGGAGATAATGCTCCAGCATGACCTCCTGCTCCAGCGCAAACTAAAATTAGACCATCAACACCCATATCAGCAGCTTTTTTTGCATGCCTTACATTGATGACATCGTGGAAAACTAAACCTCCATAGCTATGAGCTGCTTCAACAACTTCTGCAGGCGGTCTCAATGAAGTAATAATTATTGGCACCTCATGTTTAACACAAATTTCCATATCGCCTTGCAATCTATCATTTGATCCATGACATATTTGATTAACTGCAAAAGGTGCAACCTTCTTATCTGGGTTTTGATCTTGATATTCTTTTAATTCTGTTTTGATTCTTACAATCCATTCTTCTAGCACGTGTTGTGGTCGTGCATTAAGTGCTGGAAAAGATCCAATTATTCCAGCTTTACATTGTGCTATTACTAAATCAGGAACAGAAATAAGAAATAATGGTGCTCCTATAACTGGTATAGAGATATTATCTTTTATTGAATTTGGTATAGGCATATAAGCTCCTAAGTAATAGAATTAAAAAACTTAATATACCAGTAAATGAATAACCGTTTTAATCTATTTTTAGTTTTTTTTCCTTTTGTTTTATTTTCTTGCTCGCAGGAAAGTGAAAATCCAGCATGCTTAGCATACGAAAGCCAAGAGGAGGAATTCTCAAATGTTCAAATTGTCGGGGAAAAAAATCTCAATTTAGATTTTTCATCGTTCATAGCTACGTATCAAACTAGAATAGAATTTAGTGGTCGTTTGGGAGAGCTTGCTGAACATGAAGGCTTGGATTTATTTAACATTGACAAAGAATTATCTGATGTGCCCATACATACAATAGCTGAGGGAATTGTTGTTTATGCAAGGATTGGATGCCCTTCAAGTACACAGTTTTCTGATAATAAAATTTTACGCGAGTGTGGTGCAGGCTGGGGCAATCATTTAATAATTGACCATGGAAATAATATTTACTCAAGATATGGTCACATGAGGTTTGATGGAGTTTATAAAAGAGTTGGGGATAAAGTTAACAAAGATGAAATTGTTGGACTTATGGGTAACTCTGGAAGGAGTGAAGGAAGACATCTGCACTTGGAAATGGGGTATTATTCAGATGATTTTGATAGCTGTAAACCTTCTAAGTCTTTTGAGTTTGTTCTTGATCCAGCGTCCTATGGATTTTAGTTATCGCTGGATTGCTTTGATTTAATACTATCTGCTACCCAGCTTATTGACCAAAGATGTCCTAATCTTTTTCCTCTATATTGATTGGGGAGCCTAATAACATTCGACTTTTCGAAATCTACTACCTGAGGATCGTAATCAAGGCTATTAAAAGCATAATCTAGTTTTTTAACTGTTCTCCATTGGTAATAGGAAATATTATTATTCTTTGATGTCGGATGAACATAATTACAGTATTTCTCTAAGTCTTTACTAGATAAAGGGGCAGCAATTGCATGAACATTAGTTTCTATATTTTGTATTTCATTAAGTAATAATGATGAGAGTACGCCGCCATAGCTATGGCCCAAAATTGTAATCTTTTCAACACCTTCTATTGCTTGTATTTCTTTCATAAGGATTGGGACAGTTTGTTGGGGACATTTCGTTGTATCCCATCGAAAAAAATATGTTTTTGTATTTTCACTATCTATTGTTTGGAGAGGATAGATCCACTCAAACCCTCTACTGTCTCGACCATGAATAGCAATGATTATCGCTTTAGTTTCTTGATTTGGTTCGAGATCATGAATCCCAAAGTTAAGACTCATCAATTTTTTACCTGAATCCAAGAATTCTGTTTCATGGTCTAAATCATATAAATTAAGAGAAATTAGGTTCGGTGAAGAAAATAAAGCTGCTAAGAGTAGGTAAACTTTCATTTTAGTAAAGTATTTTATGATATCTTAATATTTTTATTATTTGAGGAATATAAAATGTTAAAGAAAATTTATTTTGCTTTTTTGATTATCCCATTTTTCTTAATTGGAGATGATCACAAAGCTCAAGGTAATAGTGCTGACTGGGAAATCGAGGCATACACAACTTCTGCTCCCGACTTTATTGGTAATTTTGCAACAGTAGTCGGGGCTTCTGGAGAAGTTCTAAGAGAAGGAACAAATGGATGGACTTGCCTTCCATTTATAGCTATGCCAAAAATGGGGTTTAAAACTAAAAATGAAGCTGCGCCTGCATGTGCTGATAAAAATGCTATGGCATGGGCAAATGCCTATCTAAGTCAAACAAAACCCGAGCTTGAAAATGATGGCTGGATTTGGATGTTGCATGGAGATACGGGTGTTGATAACTTTAGGCCTTACTCTGAAGGAGACAAGGAAAATACCGATCCTAAAGATTGGATTTACTCAGGCGCTCATCTAATGCTAATGCCAAAGGATCCAGACTCTCTTGGAAGTCAAACTACAGATTTCACAACAGGTGCTCCATATGTGATGATGAAGGGAACTCCATATGTTCATCTAATGATCCCTGTTGAAGGTTATTATGACTATCAGCCTGAAGCGGCTCCTAAGTAGATTTTAGATTTATTATTTCTGCATCCATATCATATATCGTACTATGTGGATGCAGAGATAACCCTATTCTTCAACAAAGCCCTGCCATCTTTGCATATATTTAATAAATTTATCGCTTAGGCCTTCATTGACAAGGTGTTGTTTTGAAACAGGAAGCTTTATTGGCTCAAAATCTGGATCTTCAATGACTTTTTTTGGAAAGTCATGATGAAGTATGCCGCCTCTTCCAATAGTTACGAAATCAACACCACTCTCCAGGATTTTTGACACATCTTTACCCGTTTTTATATTTCCTGCAACCGTTAAAAGTGTTTCCATAAAGTCTATATCAGTAAAATGCTTTAGCAGGCTTTTTTGCTTGTGTTCTTCTTCATTTGGTTCTTTAAAAGAGTCCCATAGGGAAATATCTAAAAAGTCAATCTTTTTAGTTGCTATCAAGGATTCACAAACTTCTTTTATCTCTGCTAGTTTTAAGCCAAATCCTTCTGGTGATAATCGAACACCTAAAATAAAATCTTTGCCACACTCATTTCTAACTCCATCAACAATCTCAAAAATAATTCTTGATCTATTTTCGATTGAGCCACCATAATCATCCATTCGTCTATTAATTTCTGAAGATAAGAACTGAGAAAGTATATAACCATGGGCTCCATGTATTTCGACGCCTTGATAGCCAGATTTTTGAGCTCTAACAGCTGCAGAAATAAAATCATTCCTAAGCTGTATAACTTCATCAAAGGTTAGAGCTCTTGCACCTGTATTACTGTCATCTGATGGGCAAACAGGCTGAGTATCTATAAGTTCCTCTGGAGAGCGCATTCCAGCGTGATGCAATTGAGCAATTGCTAAACTATCATGCTCCTTAATTTCTGTTGTAAGTTTTGTTAAGCCTTTAATATGTTTATCATCAAAGATTCCTAATTGTCCGGGGAACCCTTTGCCTACATCTTGAACATGAGATGCACAAGACATTGTTATACCAAACCCGCCCTGGGCTCTCTTTGTAAGCCAATAATATTCATCATCAGAAAGCACTCCATCCTCATGACTTTGAGTGTTGGTTAAAGGTGCAAGCATAAATCTGTTTTTCATTTGATGACCAGATAAGAAAGTTATTTTTTCGTTGAGCATCTTCATACTAGTCTCAAGCTTCTAAAGTAGAAGAAGAAAAATAATGTGGCTATTGAAGATAGAATATGCCATAAAGCATGTGCCTGCACCATGGAGTCTGGATTACAGAAGTCTGTTTCAGGATATCCCTGAAGCCAAATTACAAAGGCTGTAAGATACGTAAACATTCCGAACCAAAACCATCTAAATCTAGTCTTTCTCATGAGTGATTTCTTATTAATAAATATTGCTGGTATCCAAAATAAGATAATCCACCAATATTCGCTAAGATTTGCAAAAATCTCACTAGGGAAGACTCCAAAGACAGCTGCAACTAAGAAGCCTATGAAGCCTGATAATAATCTTAAAAGTGGTGAGTAAAAATGCTGAAGTGCTTCAGTAATTACCCATAAAGCAATTGATAAAAACCATAAATTCAAACCAATGCCAAGATCGTTTCCAAAATTCCAGCTTATTAATGCATAAATTGTGATATAAGAAACATAAGTTTTTGCAAAGACATTTTCTGAATAATCCTTAATAACAAAAATATTCACGAGCCAAGGAATAGAAATAAACATTATCATACTCAACCAATCGGCCCACTGACCCCATGCAGTGTGAGTCCCATGCATTAGCAATGATCCTGGTCCTAAAAATAATGCGGCAGTTGCAAATATTATGGCTGTTGGTGAGGCACCATGAAATCTTGATTTACCTTTTGGTTCTCTTGATAGGATCCAAAACATTATCAGACCTGTAGTAATAAACCCTATATTAGAAAGAGCATTACTTGGTTCTCGGAAGTATCCTCCACTAATTCTCTCACACCATCGTGAAACATCATCAATGCTATAACCTGGCTCTACAGAGAGAAAGTTCCCTGTTTGAGCTAATAAAAGATAAACAACAAAGAATAGGAAAGAGGCAAATAGAGGTATAAAAAAAACTTTTTTACTCATCAAAGATTTCAATCCCAAACAGAAATATAATTGTCAGTATTCATTTCAGGTAACGATTTTTTCTTACCCTTTGGCGTACCAATATAAATATAACCGATCACTGTTTGGTTTTTATTTAAACCAAGTCGTTCTGAAATCTTTTCATTGAATGCAAATCTTCCAGTCCTCCAAATTGCTCCATAGCCTAATGCATTTAAGGCAAGCATAATATTTTGTCCAGCAGTTCCTGTAGATATGATTTGTTCTATTCTAGGGACTTTCGGATGTTCTTTCTTTGTTGAAACAAGTATTACAATTAGTGGAGCCCTGAATGGTGCATTTTTATATTTCTCTAGGATTTCATCCGTTAAATTTTCAAAACTTTCCTCGGCAACTTCAACAAAGATATCAGAGAGTTTTTTAAGCCCTTCACCACTAACCTGGATAAAACTTGAAGGTCTGACCCATGCATGATCTGGAGCTCTAAGAGCAGCTTGATATACCTGCTCCATTTCATCTTTTGATGGAATGGGATCAATAAGATTACGATGGGAGTTTCTTTCAAGAATATTCTTAAGTGCTTTATTCATAAGTTAGATAAATGACTTAAGGACTGTTTTTATATTTTCAATTAGATTTGGGTTTTGATTAAAACTTTTAATATTGTAATCTGGTTTATTCCAGTCATGAGATGAGTCAGTAAAATAGTTTGAGTCAATGGTTACCCAGCTTGAGTCATCCAATGTCCCTGCTTTTACAAAAACTACTCTATCCAGTTCTTTTGCAAAGCTTATTACTCCAGATCCACATTTCTCACAAAAGCCTCTATTTATATGCATACCACCACTACCAACTGTTTCGTAAAATTTTGGGTCACCTTTAATTGTAAGATTCTTCTTCGCTAGGACGAGAATAGTTGCTTTTCCAGAACCAGTAGCTTTTTGACAATCTTTGCAATGACAATGATGTCCAGAAATAACTTTATTTCTTTGAAATGAATAACTTACTGATCCACATAAACAACTACCAGTTTCAATCATTAATTATTTTTCCAGTCTTCAATGATCATGTCAGATGCTTTTTCGCCAATCATAATTGTGGGAGCATTGGTATTGCCTCCTATTAATGTTGGCATGATTGAAGCATCAACAACTCGCAAACCTTCTACTTTGTGGACTTTAAGCCTTTGATCAACAACTGCCTCATCATCATTACCCATTTTACACGTCCCTACAGGATGATAGACAGTGTCCGCGCTTTCCCGAATAGCCTTCTCAATATCTGCATCATCATTGATATCAATTGGTCTCTGGCAATGCTGCTTTATATATTTATTTACTGGTTCCATGTTTAGAATACCCATCATTTTTTTATATCCTTCGATCATATCTTTCATATCATCAGGGTGAGATAAGAACTTTGGATCTATCAAAGGATCATCTAATGGGTCTGCAGACTTTAATGTAACTGTTCCCCTTGACTTGGGCCTCAACAAACAACTGTGACAGCTAAATCCATGTCCCCAAATCTGTGTTCTTCCGTGATCAACAACCATAGCAGGTGCAAAGTGAAGCTGTATATCAGGAATTTCTTTTGAGTCGCTGGATTTTATAAATCCTCCTGCTTCAGCAATGGTGGAAGTAAATAATCCTGTTTTCTTTAATATGTACTTAAGTACCTCTATAGGATATTTTATTAGGAATGCTTTTATAGAGGTGCCGATAAACTGCATAGAGTTATATTTGTGTACAGTAAGATAGTCAATATGATCTTGAAGATTTTTTCCTACTCCAGGAAGATCTACTTTATGCTCTATTCCATGTTTTTCTATTTCTCCTTTTGGCCCTACTCCTGATCTCAGCAATATTTGAGGAGAGCCAAAAGCACCTGAACACAGAAGCACTTCTTTTGAAGCTGATATGATATGTGATTGTCCTTCTACATCTATATACTCAACTCCAGAAGCCTTTTGATTGTCAATAAGAATCTTGTTTACATTTGCTTCAGTAATCACAGTTAAATTTGGTCTATCTAATGCAGGTACTAAATATGCTTTAGCAGTACTACATCTTTTACCATCTTTTTGCGTAGTTTGATAAAAGCCTATGCCCTCCTGTTCTTCGCCATTGAAGTCTTCGTTATATTTGTAAAGTTTTGATCCAGCTTCAACAAAATCTTTTGTTGGTTTATTCTCATGTCTTATCTTTGAAACATTAAGCGGGCCTGCTTGACCGTGATACTGATCATCAAAAGTTTCATTATGTTCTGCCTTCTTAAAATACTTTAGAATCTCATCATATGACCATCCTTCATTTCCTAAACTTGCCCAGTGATCATAGTCCCATCTGTGGCCTCTAACATATAACATGGCGTTTATTGAGCTTGAACCACCAAGTGTCTTTCCTCTTGGTTGTGCGCCACGTCTATGTTCTTTAACTTCTTGCTTGAAAGAGTGAACGCCACCTGCTGTATCAACAACCTCTGCTGCTGGTTCAGCTACTGTTACCTCTTCAAACTCTTTTTGCGGAACTGTCTCATAATTCCAACTAACTGGATTATCAGGGCCAAAAAATGCAAAACCTATTGGTATGTGAATTCTCGGATCTTTATCTTTTACTCCAGCTTCCATGATACAAACTTTAGTATTTGGATCAGCACTCAACCTATTAGCTAAAACGCACCCAGCGGAACCCGCCCCTATAATTACAAAATCATATATTTTATCCATGACAATATATTAACATCTATCAGATTGCATGTTGATAGCTTCACCTTTAGAATAACCCCCTAGTTTACGAGGTAGAAAATGAAAAATATTAGTTATTTGTTAAGTTTATTATTGGTTTTTTCTTATGTTTCTTTTGCAGACGATGAAAGTATGGAAGCACCTAAAGACTCAGAAGAAGTTGTTGAAGATGTTGCTGAAGATGCAGTGGATGAGGAAACTGAAGAAGATAAAGATCCAACCATTAGTGAATTCATTGAAGAAGGAAAGTTTGAAGTCATTGAGGGAATGCTCGATATTTATTACGAAACTGAAGAAGACACTTACTACACAATTATTGAAGAAAAAAATCTCTCAAAGGAGTTTATTTATTTCTACTACATTATAAGCGGCGCTCAAGCTGGCGGAGCAAGTGGTGGAGATATGGGTGATAGTTCAGTATTAGAGTTTAGAAAATTTAAGGATGATATAGCGCTCTATAAGAAAAATACAGTTTTTAATTATGACGATTCAAACAATATATCAAAATCTACTTTAACCAATATACTCGAATCATTTGTTGGCAGATTTGAGGTAAAAATAGAAGAAGAAGGAAGATATCTCATAAACATTGATAAATTATTTCTTGGAGAAATGCTAGTTGGCCTAACACCTCCAAAAGAATTTGCAGAATATTACAGCTTAATACTTGGAAGAATAGATGATAAAAAAACATATATAAGCAGAGTTAAAAACTATCCAAAGAATACCTCCATTGAGGTGACTTACGGATTCTTTAATCCCAGCCCCAAAGGTTCTGTTGATGCAGTTCCGGATGCAAGATATTCAAGTATCGTAGCAAGGCATATGTTTGTTGAAATGCCGGATGATGAATATCAACCAAGGGTTGCAGATCAGCGCGTAGGGTATTTTTCAACAAAAATTACTGACTTGAGTACATATGATTATTTCAAAGGCAAAGATTTAATAAACAGATGGCGTTTGATAAAAAAAGATCCTACAGCAGAAATGTCAGAACCAATAAATCCTATTGTTTTTTGGGTTGAAAATTCAACTCCTGAAGAAATAAAACCATTTGTGGTTGAAGCAATTGAGCTTTGGAATATAGCTTTTGAAAAAGCGGGATTTAAGAATGCTGTTGTTGCAAAAATTCAGCCTGATGATGCTGAGTGGGATGCTGGAGATGTTCAGTACAATGTAATTCGTTGGGCATCTACTCCCTCTCCAAGATATTCAGGATATGGTCCAAGTGTAGCTAATCCAAGAACTGGGGAAATGATTGCTGCGGATATAGTCCAAGAATTCAATTCTATAAGTTATGGCTATAGGCTAAGAAAAATATGGGGCTATGATGAAGAAAATGATCCTCTCAGACAATGGATTGTATCTCTTACATTACATGAAATTGGCCATACTCTAGGCTTAAGGCACAACTTTAAAGCAAGCTGGTTTTATGGGCCTACAGAAATACATGATAAAAACATTACTGGCAAAAACCATATTGGTTCGGTCATGGATTATGATCCCATAAATTTAGCTCCAGAAGGAGTAGAACAAGGTAACTACTTCCCAACTGAGCCTGGTTTTTATGACATTTGGGCTATTACTTTTGGATATACTCCAGAAATGAGTGAGCAAGAAAGAGAATCTCTACTTGCTAAATCTACAAGACCTGAATTAATTTTTGGGACAGATGATGATGCAATGGGAAGTCCAGGAAGAAATACTGATCCAAGAAATAAAAGATATGATATGTCAAATGATCCAATTACTTATACGGTCCAGCGAATTCAAACAATTGATAATAAAATCAATGAATTACCACAAATTTTTAATGAGCCTGGATCAACTTATTCTGAGCTAAAAGCAACGTTTGACAGTCTAATAAGAGATAAAGGTAGATTTCTTGAGTCTGTTGCAATTCAAATAGGCGGCGTTTATTCAAACAGGCTTGTTGTAGGACAAGACGATAATATGACACCTTTTGAAGTTGTGCCATATAGCGAACAAAAAAGGGCAATGAGCGTCTTAAATCAAGAACTTTTTGCTAACGATGCTTTCTCATTTAATCCTGAAATATTAAAGCTGCTTCAGTCAGAAAAAAGAGCGGCATCTTATGGTAATTCAGATAACGATCCGAAAGTTCATGATCTTGTTTTAAGGATGCAGCTCAATTCACTTGGCTTCATTCTTCATCCTAGGGTAATGAAACGTCTTTCTGATAGCTCACAGTATGGAAATACCTATCTACCAAACGAGGTTTTGCAGGATCTCTTTAGTGGTATTTTTGTTCCAAGGGAGGCACCAAATACATTTAAAATGAATCTCCAGTCAGCCTATGTTGATGGCTTAATCACAGCAATGAATGATGATAGTTATGACGAAATATCAAGAGCTGCAATCTTTAGCTCACTGGTAAAAATTAAAAACTATACCAATTCTGCTTATGGAAGTGATATGGTCAAGGGTCACTTTAACTACTTGAATTGGAAAATTAACGACGCACTTGATTGATTAAAATGAGCCGCCTCTTAGTTTGGTATTAGGCGGCCCAAATGTTAGTTTTATTGCTTCTTTGATTGTTTTCGCTTTCTTGATGTCTCTTAGGATTGCACTCCATCCCATAAATGTAATCTTTACAGGATTAAATGTATTAACGTTGTTTACCAAGCCATATTTTACAGGTTCATTTTCAGGTTCAAATGTTCCGAACATTTTGTCCCAGATAATAAATAAGTTTCCATAATTTTTATCTATATATTCTTTGTTTGCTCCGTGATGAACTCTATGATGTGAGGGTGTATTGAAAACTATCTCCAGAGGCCCAAGCTTATCAACGATTTGAGTATGCCCTACTACACCCCAAAGAGTACTAATAACTCCTGCGATTACTGCAATTGTAGGATCCATCCCTAAAAGAGGAAGGACTGCAAAAAAAGGAAGTTTTGAAAGCGGGGCGAACCATGCTTGTCGGAGTGAAACTGCAAAATTCATTTCCTCGCTTGAGTGATGACTCATATGAATTGCCCAAAGAAATCTAACTCTATGAGATAGTCTGTGATAAATATAAAAAACTAGATCTATTAGAACAAAAGCTAAGACCCACATAAGCCAAAGGGGTATTAAGCTTGCTAAATCAATAATTCTAAATTGGTATAGAAAAATATGAATAGCAAAAGATAATCCCTTTGCAGCAGATCCTATTAATATATTCCCAATTAATAAACCAGCAGTACATAAGGTGTCATCAAGCCTATAAAAAGATTTATTTGTAAGCGTTGAAAAAATTGCCTCAAGAGCAATCATCCCATAAATAATTGGCAAGCCAATTGCATAAACTTCTGCCACTGTAAGATTTGTCATTTAGATTTTAATGACTCTATATTTTTAATAAGTGAGTCTAGCTCGGGTTTGTTTTCTTTTATTTCATCCATAGAAAGCCCTTGAAGCTCGTGAGGGAAAACAAGCCATTGATCAGTTTCATGAATGAAATAATCAGGAGTTCTATCAGTTTTATTTTTGGTTGGTTTGAAATATGGTGTCGCTACTCGTATCTCGGGTGTATTTTTTTTACATGCAAACTCTAAATCACTAATAACTTTACTTACTGACATTCCCGAATCATAAACATCATCAACTATTAGCAAAGAGTCTTCAGATTGTAATTTTCTAATAACGTAATTAAGGCCATAAACCTGCACATTATCTTTTCTTGAATTAATCCCAGAATAGTATGAAGTTCTAATTGCGATGTGGTCTGATGGAATCCCAAGAAAATCTAAAAATTCCTGAACAGCTATACCTACCGGGGCTCCTCCTCTCCAAACACCAATAATATAGTCTGGCTTGAATCCGCTTTCAAAAATTTTCCAAGCTAAGTTATAGGAATCTCTTAGAAGCTGGTCTGCTTGAATAAAATGCTTTTTCATAAAGCTATATTACTTCAAACAGACCTTATATATAAACTAGCAATACATAAACTTAATGCTAGAAACTATATCTTAACCTCGTCATAACCTGTCTTGGTGGAATAAGCTCAAGTCCGGTAGCTGCAACACCAAATACATCGGTCATGCTTGAATTTACACCACTCTCATCAGTAATGTTAAGCACCATGAAGTCAACAGCCAAGCTATCACTGAATCCAATACTTGTAGTTAAATTGCCAATTGTATAAGCCTTTATATCATCAACAACAGGGTTGTTAGATACGCGCTGCTGGAACTCGCCTCTTCGAACATACTGAGCAACAGTAGTGAGTGTATTTCCTGAAGGAAGATTAGTCTCATACTTTACAAGAATGTCAGCGGTAAACTCTGGAGTTTTTGCCAACTGATTGCCTTTAACATTTTCTCTTAAGCCATATCTTAAGTCTTCTTGACCAAAGAAATATTGATATGCATCAACATTATCTAAAACCTCATAATTAGATGTTACCTCAGACTCTAAGAAAGCAAGATTCATATCTACACTGAGGGAATCTGTTAAAAATCCTGTGAACTCTATCTCAAGACCTGACATTTCAGATTCTGGTATATTTGCAACACCGCCTCTGTATGGATCTGGATCAGTTGCTTGAAACTGAAGGTTCTCATAGGTATATGAGAAAGCAGCTAAGTTGGCTCTTGCTCTCCCATCTGCAAAAGTTGACTTTAAACCCACCTCAATAGAATCAACTGTCTCACTTTCAAATGTTGGGAATACCATTGCAGGTGCAACTGGTGTGCCAGACGCAATATCTTCCTCTTCTGTAAAACCAAAAGTTAAGTTACTACCACCAGGCTTATATCCTTTAGCTAGTGCAAAATAGGCCATGATATCATCTGAGAAATCAACTTCAGCTACTACCCTAGATGTAACTTCGTCACTCTCACCTTCAAGATCATATTCTTGAACATTAAAAAAGTTTGTAACATCTGATGTGAACTTATCTTCAGAATATCGGAGACCAGAAATAATCCTAAACTCATCTGAAACGTAAAGAGTTGTTTGCCCAAAGATTGAGTAAGATTCTCTTGTCGGAAAGGAGTCTGTAACAAAGTCCCAATCTGCTGATGGTGCAAATACATCAAACCTCCCTGGAATTCCAAAGTCATGCTCATAGCAGTATGTGGGATCTGCATATGATTCACTACATTCATATTTCAGTCTTCCTGTTCCATCATTGTCTCTATAGCCTCTGATATGATTCTCAATTTCATGATCCATATAGAAAGCTCCAACAGTCCAATCCAGTCTTCCTTCTATTGGTTCAATTGAAATTAAATTTACTTCAAAAGTTGTTGTATCTACTAAAGATGTTTCAGGTCTAAACTCAGATCTTTGATAAGTAGCTCCCGCACCTAAACCTGGAATTGAAAGAACTGGATCAAGATAATTATGTCTGTCATTATCTCTTGTAACTGAGATATCATCTTCTTGCACACTTCCAATCATTTTAAGGTTTGCAAAACCAAGATCGGCTTCATAAATAGCAGCAATAACCATTGATGAGAGATCGTGTTGAGAAATAGTATCTTGAGATAATTTACGCATTCCTGAGGATTGATCATCTATACCTCTTATAGCTGCTCCATTTCTATCTACTTTGAAATATTGACCAAAAACCCTAAGGCTTGAAGTATCATTTAGATCGAACATCCAGTCCGTTCTTACACTTTTATTATTAGCGTCATCTAAATCTTGTCCTGTAAAGACATTTTCTGTGAAGCCATCCCTTGTTGTAGAAGATACTGAGAATCTTGTGGCGATTTTATCATTAACTACAATATTATTTGATGCGATCACCTTTCTGAGATTATAGTCCCCATAAGTAACACTTAATTTGCCTTCAGATCCTTCAGTTGTTGGTGTTTTGCTAATTAAATTAATAGCTCCGCCGGTTGAGTTTTGACCAAACAGTGTTCCTTGCGGGCCTCGAATAACCTCAAGCCTTTCTACATCTAGAAAGTCAGTACTTATAGCAAATGGTGAAGCAATAAATACTCCATCCATATGAAAAGCAACAGAGGGTGCTGCAATAGCATTCTGATTTGTTTCGTTACCAACTCCTCTTATTGAAATAATAGTTTTATAACCTTCATTTTTGGCTACTGTTACGCCAGGCACTATGGCACTAAGGTCAACAAAACTTTCAATATTCTTCTCTTCAAGATCCGATTCGGTTAAAGCAGTAACTGCCTGTGATATATCCTGAAGACTTTCAGAACGTTTTTCAGCCGTTACAACCACTTCCTCAACTTCCTGCGCCATAAGGCTCAATCCAAAAGCGCCAACAAAAGAAGCTAAAATAACTTTTTTAAATAAAAGATTTACATGATTTTTCATAAAATTTCCCCGTAAAGTTTTTTATTTTGCAATTTTTGTCTGCAGGACAATTGAAGTTAAACTCGGTCCGTTTAACAAGCGGCGTTCCTT
>Ga0208390_1000207_pt1 | contig 19841 bp, 15 predicted proteins | sample Knorr_S7_td_Surf_FD_185594 | JGI IMG/M metagenome (GOLD analysis project Ga0208390, IMG submission 185594) | Marine microbial communities from Southern Atlantic Ocean transect - Knorr_S7_td_SurfaceA_ad_6m_LV_A (SPAdes) (version 2) | ecosystem: Environmental > Aquatic > Marine > Oceanic | place...
CTAGGTGTTTCATTAGCCGTTTCTAAAGCAGCTGCAAAATGCAAAGGGTTACCGCTATATAAATATATTGGAGGTGATTCTGCTGTAACATTGCCTGTACCTATGATGAATATTATTAATGGCGGATCTCATTCTGATGCACCTATTGCGTTTCAAGAATTTATGATAGTTCCAGTAAGTGCTAAATCTTTCACTAATGCGATGAAAGTTGGCTCAGAAATTTTTCATAATCTTAAAAAAAATCTTTCATCAAGAGGTTTAACAACATCAGTTGGTGATGAAGGAGGTTTTGCTCCAAAATTAACGGGAACGGAGGATGCTCTAAAAACGATAACTGATTCAATTATTTCAGCTGGATATAAACCAGGAGATGATGTGATGATTGCTCTTGATTGTGCTTCATCAGAATTTTATATAGAAGGTAAATATGATTATAAAAAGTATGAGGGTGAAAGTGGCTCAGTATTTAATTCAAATGAACAAGCAGAATATTTATCCAAACTTGTTGACTCATATCCAATTATTTCAATTGAAGATGGAATGGATCAGAATGATTGGGAAGGATGGAAATATTTAACACAAATTGCAGGTGATAAAGTTCAATTAGTTGGAGATGACTTATTTGTAACTAATAGTAAGATCCTTCAAAAAGGCATCTCAGAAAATGCTGCAAACTCTATTTTAATAAAAGTAAATCAGATTGGAACTTTAACAGAGACAATAGATGCTGTAAACTTAGCTAAAAGCAATGGTTTTAGTACTGTCATTTCACACAGATCGGGTGAAACAGAGGATAATGTGATTGCTGATTTAGCCGTAGCATTAAATGCAGGTCAGATAAAAACAGGCTCTATGTCTAGATCTGATAGGATGTCTAAATATAATCAGCTATTGCGCATTGAAGAGCAATTATCTGAAAAAGCTTTTTACCCAAAAAAAGAAGCTTTTACATTCTAAGCTTTATTATCGCTTTTTTTTTAACTAAATTTATGGTTAATGGCTAAAAAAGTAACTCTAAAATACAATGAGAAGGAATATAATTTTGATCTTCTGAAAGGATCAGAAAATGAAAATGCTATAGATGTATCTAAACTTAGATCTGATTTAAATCTAATTACGTTAGACCCAGGCTTTAAAAATACGGGTTCTTGTAAAAGTGCAATTACATTTTTAGATGGTGAGAAAGGTATACTGAGGTATAGGGGTTATTCTATTGAAGATTTAGCAAAAAATGCAGATTTTTTAGAAGTTGCTTTTTTATTAATTTTTGGGGAGCTGCCAACAAAAAATCAACTCAATAAACTAATTGCTGATATCCAAGATAATGCAATAATTGATGAAGATTTGAAAAAAATATTAGTAAGTTTCCCAAGGTCTGCTCATCCAATGGGAATTCTTTCCTCTTTGACAAGTGCTTTAATTGCTTTCAACCCAGAAAAGAAAATCAGTTTAACAAAAAAAACAGGTGATGAACATGATTATATGTACAACTTAATTGTAAAATTATTAGCTAAAATTCCAATTCTTGTTGCATGGGTTTACAGAAGAAGAAATGGATTATCCCTTGATTATGGAGACTATACCCAAGGTTATGTTGAAAACGTTACAAAAATGATGTTCCAAAGACCTAACCAAAAATATATTAAAAATGATGTCATAGTTAATGCTATGAATAAGTTATTAATCTTGCATGCAGATCATGAGCAAAATTGTTCAACTTCAACTGTAAGAATTGTAGGATCCTCAGAGGCGAGTTTATTTGCATCTGTTTCTGCTGGAATTTCCGCTCTTTGGGGAAGACTGCACGGAGGTGCTAATCAAGCAGTTTTAGAGATGCTTGAAGCAATTAAAAATGATGGTGGTGATACTAAAAAATTTATGGAGAAAGCCAAAGATAAAAATGATTCTTTTAGATTAATGGGATTTGGTCATAGGGTTTACAAAAATTTTGATCCGAGGGCTAAAATAATTAAAGTCACTGCTCATGAAGTGTTAAAAGATTTAGGAATAAAAGATCCTATATTAAATATTGCTAAGTCATTAGAAAAAGAAGCATTAAATGATCCTTATTTTACATCAAGAAAACTTTACCCAAATGTTGATTTTTATTCTGGCATTATTTATAAAGCACTTAATATTCCAACCGAAATGTTTACAGTAATGTTTGCTTTAGGAAGGGTGCCAGGATGGATAGCACATTGGAGAGAAATGAGGATGAATAATGATCCAATTGGTAGACCTAGACAAGTTTATACTGGTAGTAAAAAAAGAGATTTCCTACCTTTAAAAAACAGATAGTCCTTATCTTTAAAAATGATTATTGAAAATCTTCTAAAGAAAAAAATAGGAGAATATTTATTTAAGAAATATTCTATTTCAGATAATAAGATTGAAATTATTAAAACTAGAAAGGAGTTTAATGGTGATTATACTGTTGTTCTTTTTCCAATATTACCATTATTAAAAATAAAGCCAAATGAAATTGGGCAAGAAATTGGAAAATTCTTAATTGATAATGAAAAGTTTGTTGAGGATTTTAACATTATCGATGGTTTTCTTAACCTATCAATTGCTGACTATTTCTTAGTTGATTTACTTAAGGCGCTTGATGAAAATTTAGAATTTAATTATGATTTAGTAAATGAGTATTTTTTGATTGAATTTTCTTCACCAAATACAAATAAACCACTTCACCTTGGTCATGTAAGAAATATTTTGTTGGGAGATTCTATCTCTAGAATTTTTAATGAGGTGGGTAATTATGTACATAAAACTCAAATAATAAATGACAGAGGAATACATATATGTAAATCTATGATTGCTTGGCTTCAATTTGGAAAAGATACTAGTCCAAAATCTTTAAATCTAAAGGGAGATGTATTTGTTGGTAACTTTTATGTGAAATATAATGAAGAATTTGAGAAACAGGTAAATGAGTTGGTATCAAATGGAATTTCCGAAGAAGAAGCCAATAATAATGCTCCAATATATAAGGATGCCAAAGAATTACTAATTAAATGGGAAAATGGTGATAAAGAAGTAATTAATCTTTGGAAAAAGATGAATTCATGGGTTTATGAAGGTTTTTCTGTTACTTATGAAAACCTTAATGTTTCTTTTGATTCTGAATATTTTGAAAGTAATACTTATCTAAAAGGTAAAGAAATAGTACTAAAAGGGCTAACTGATAAAATCTTTCATCAAAAAGATGATAATTCTGTATGGGTAAATTTAGAACCTTATGGGTTAGATGAAAAGATTTTACTTAGATCTGATGGAACTTCAGTTTATATCACACAAGACATAGGAACAGCTTTTTTAAGATACAAAGATCATCCAAAAATGGATGGTATGATATATACAACCGGAAATGAGCAGGATTATCATTTCAAGGTTCTATTTAAGATTTTAAGTCTACTTGGTTATCGATGGGCAGATAAATTAAATCATTTAAGTTATGGTATGGTTGACTTACCCACAGGTAAGATGAAAAGTAGAAAGGGTTTGGTTGTAGATGCTGATGAATTAATTGAAAGTATGAATAAGAAAGCAAAAAGTATTTCAGAGTCCCTAGGAAAAATTAATGATTTGTCAGCTTCAGATCAAAATAAATTATATAAACAAGTTTCTTTAGCAGCTTTAAAATATCATATTTTAAAAGTTGATCCAAAAAAAAGTATTTTATTTGATCCTAATGAATCAATAGATTTCAATGGAAATACCGGGCCATTTATTCAATATACTTATGCGAGAATTAAATCTTTAACTCGAAAGAATAAAAATAAAATGAATTTCACGAAAGTAAATTTATCAGAAAAAGAAAAAGATTTAATTATTCAATTAAATGATTTACCTAATGTTATCCTTAATGCCTATAAAAATCTAAACCCTGGCTTAATTGCTAATTATTGTTATGAATTAGTAAAACTGTATAACTCTTTTTACCAATCATCTACTATTTTGGGAAATGAGCAAATAAACAGTTTTAGAATTATGCTTTCAAATAAAGTAGGCAGTTGTATTAAAAAATCTATGTATTTATTAGGAATTGAGGTTCCAGATAGAATGTAAAAAAAAGCCGCTTAAAAAGCGGCTTTTTTATTGGTTAGTTGAGATATTGATTACTTAGATACTGCTAAGTTATAAATAACAAGACCAAAACCGATTTTGTTAATAGCATCACCTAGGTTGTAAACAACATCCATATCTAGTGGAATAACATCTACAAAATCATACCATCCGTCAGTACCAATCATATATCCAATAGGATAGATTGACCAACCGACAAGTATAAACCAGCATAGAGCATTGTATGCTTCTAATACAGAACCTCCAGCTTTTTCTGCAAGAGCTTTAGGTGAACCTAACCAAAGCATACCTACCATAACGAAGTAAGCAGCACCTGAGATAGTTCCCCAAAGTACTGGAGAATCTCCAGTTTCACCTATATAACCTGCAACAAGCATAACGGTTGAAAGACCTATTAATTGCCACATTAACTTTTTAGTTGCTCCAGCTTTAGCTAGAATAAGATAAAACTCAACACACATTAGTGGTACAGTTAGTATCCAGTCTACATATCTGAAGAATGTTACATCAGCACCTGATACATTCGCATCTCTCATGTAGTAATAATGAACAGCTGCGATAAAAGTAATTAGTCCTGAAACTAACATTGATGTTCTCCATTTTCCACCACCAGCATCTAACGATAAAAAGAAAAATACTGATGCAGCCATCATGGCCATGGTACCAATGAAAAACGTAAAACTTACTAGGTCGTTAGGAACGTCACCTAATAAGAAAATATTCATAAAATTTTCCATAATAATTAATTAATTGGTTTTTATGGGGCCCAAAATAGTAAAAAATAACTAGATAACTACTTTTATGACAAAAAAAAAAGATGAATGTTAAAAAAATCACATGATACTACAGAGATAACTAAATAATTATCAACTAATTACAATTTTCATTAGTTTTTTAGTAATTGTAGTATTTATCACATTATACTATAAGTTTTAAATATGATTTATAAATTTGCAGATAAGATTTAAACAATTGAATAAAGAATTTACTAATAATTTCACCTTCAGAATTACAGTTTTTTTAAGTCTGTTTACTATCTTTTGGAGCAATAATTTAAGTGGAGATTACTTCTATTTCGCATGTTATGCTTTGATTTTAACATTTGGTATTATACATGGCGCTAATGATATATTGATTTTACTAAAAGGTAAAAAGACAAATAACTATACGATTTTAAATGAAACGTTTAAATATTTTTCAATTGTTGTAATCATATGTCTTATTTTTTTCAATTTACCTATCATTTCAATGTTATTTTTTGTTTTGTTTAGTGCATACCATTTTGGTGAGCAACAATGGACAATTTTTGAAAATAACAATTCAAAAAGTTTGACATTATTTTATTTTAGCTTCGGTTCTTTAATTTTCTTAATATTATTTACGCTAAATTCCTTTGAGGTTTCTGATGTAATTTATGATATCACATCCTACTATATTCCGCATGAGGCATACAAAATATCATTAATTTCCCTTATTCTAATTAATTCTATTTTTCTTGTAATCAATTACAAAATATTAAGACCACAATTATTCCATCAGTTTATATTATTTTTAGTGATGCTGATCGTTTTTAGTGTTTTAGATTTACTGCCGGCTTTTGCAGTTTATTTTGTCTTTTTTCATAGTATACCTTCCATCATAGAACAGGCTGAATATCTTTTTGAAGATAGTTCAGCAAAAAGTTTTAAAAAATTTATTATAAAGGGTTTAGGCTATTGGCTAATAGCTATTATATTTTTAGGAATTTTGTATCTAATAATTAAAGATAAAATTGACTTTAGTTTGGGTATATTTTTCTCATTTTTAGCTGCTATTACATTTCCTCACGTTTTAGTCATTTACAAAATGAAACAAATCACAAGAAAAAATTAAATTTGCTATATAATGTTCAATAACCTAACTGAAAAATTAAATTCTGCCTTTCATGTCTTAAAAGGACACGGTAAAATAACAGAAATTAATGTAGCGGAGACATTAAAAGAAGTTCGTAGAGCATTACTAGATGCTGATGTTAGTTTTAAAATTGCTAAAGAGTTTACACAAAGAGTTAAAGAAAAATCGATCGGTAAGAATGTTTTGACTGATCTTAGACCAGGACAGTTAATGGTCAAAATTGTAAAAGATGAGTTAACTGAGCTTATGGGGGGTGAGCATGAAGGTATTAATTTATCTGATAATCCTTCAATAATTTTATTATCAGGTCTTCAAGGTTCTGGTAAAACAACATTTGGTGGTAAACTTGCCAATTATCTTAAAAAGAAAAAAGGTAAAAATCCATTATTAGTTGCTTGTGATGTTTACAGACCAGCAGCAATTGATCAATTGAAACTATTAGGAAGTCAGATTAATGTTGATGTTTACACAGAAGATGAAAATAAGGATCCAGTTGTAATTGCTAAGAACTCTTTAAAATTTGCAAAAGAACACAATAAGAATTTGATAATTATCGATACCGCTGGAAGATTAGCAATTGATGATGTTTTGATGAATGAAATTGGAAATATTAAAAATGCTACAAAACCTAGTGAAATATTATTTGTAGTAGATTCAATGACTGGGCAAGATGCAGTAAATACTGCTAAAGCATTCAATGATGTTTTAAATTTTGATGGTGTAGTGTTGACAAAGCTTGATGGTGATACAAGGGGAGGAGCTGCTTTAACAATAAAATCAGTTGTAAACAAGCCAATAAAATTTATTGGAAATGGAGAAAAGTTAGATGCTTTAGATATTTTCTATCCTGAAAGAATGGCTGATAGGATATTGGGCATGGGTGATGTTGTTTCATTAGTAGAAAGGGCTCAAGATGTTTATGATGAGAAAAAAGCAAGAGAGCTTAGTAAAAAAATTGCAAAAAATAAATTTGGTTTTGATGATTTTTTAAATCAAATTAATCAAATAAAAAAGATGGGTAACTTAAAAGATACAGTAAGTATGATACCTGGAATGAGTCAGATTAAAGATGTAGATATCGATAATGATTCATTCAAACATATTGAAGCATTAATTCAGTCGATGACACCAAAAGAGAGGTCAAATCCTAAAATAATAGATCATAATAGAAAAAAAAGAATAGCTAAAGGAGCTGGGAGAGATTTACAAGAAATAAATGCTTTGTTAAAACAATTTGAACAAATGTCAAAAATGATGAAGATGGTACAATCTGGTGGAGCATCAAAACTTATGGGAATGATGCAAAATTTTAAGCAATAAGATGATTATACTTGACGGAAAAAAAACTAGCGCTGATATTAAAGATGAAATTGCCAGTGAGGTAAAATCAATTACCCTTAGTGGTGATCGACCTCCACATCTAGCTGCTTTAATTGTTGGAAATGATGGAGCTAGCCTTACTTATGTTGGAAGTAAAGTTAAAGCTTGTGAAAAAGTAGGTTTTGATTCAACATTACTCAGTTTACCGGAATCTATTTCTGAGCAAGAATTACTCAATAAAGTATATGAACTTAATAACGATGATAAAATTGATGGGTATATTGTTCAATTACCTTTGCCTAAGCATATAGATACTCAAAAAGTTTTGATGGCCGTTGATCCAAAAAAAGATGTAGATGGGTTTCATCCTACAAATTTTGGAAAAATGGCACTTAAACTACCAACTTTCATTTCTGCAACTCCCAATGGGATCATGGAATTATTAAAAAGGTATAAGGTATCTACTGAGGGAAAACATACTGTAGTTATTGGAAGATCAGATATTGTTGGTAAACCAATTAGTATATTAATGGGTTTAAAGACCAATCCTGGAAATTCTACTGTTACATTAGCTCATAGTAGAACTAATAACATTGAGGATTTAATAAAACAAGCAGATATAGTAATTTCTGCTTTAGGTGTGCCTAATTTTATTAAGGATTACATGATAAAAGATGGGGCAATTATTATTGATGTAGGAATTACAAGAGTTCCTGATGATTCAGTCAAGGGTTATAAAATTGTTGGTGATGTTGATTTTGAAAATGTATCAAAAAAATCTTCATTTATAACCCCAGTTCCGGGCGGTGTTGGACCTATGACAATAGCCATGCTCTTAACAAATACACTTCAGGCTTATAAAAATTAATATATTATTTTTCAAATATTTGATTAAAATCTTTAAAGGATTTAAACTCTAAAGCATTATCACAGGGATCTTTAAAAAACATCGTTGCTTGTTCCCCGGGTAAACCCTTAAACCGAATATAGGGTTCAATAATGAAAGTAATCCCCTTTTTAATTAATTGATTTGAAAAATTATGGAATTGATTCCACTCTAATATAACTCCAAAATGAGGTATTGGAACATCCTTGCCATCAACAGGGTTTGTTTTAATTTTTTCAATAGATTTTTCTTTGTAATGAATGACTAACTGATGACCAAATAAATTAAAGTCAACCCAATGATCACTACTTCTTCCCTCCTCACAACCTAAAACATTTTTGTAAAAATCTCTTGATTTTTCTAAATCATAAACCGGTATTGCTAAATGGAATGGGAGCGTATTGGTTTCTTTCATATATTAAAATTAATCATTTAATATAACTTACTACAATCTGTAATATATTTGTAAATGTGAATATAGACTCAAACAATTTACCACTAATGGAAACCTTTTACTCAATTCAAGGAGAGGGTTTTCATTCTGGAAAACCTGCTTATTTTATTAGAATAGGAGGTTGCGATGTTGGTTGTCATTGGTGTGATGTTAAAGAAAGTTGGGATCATGGTAAACATCAAATCGTTGCTGTAGATGATATTGTTTCAAAAATTAATGGAACTAATTTGGTTATTATAACTGGTGGTGAACCGCTTATGTGGGACATGACGACATTGACAAAAAAAATCAAAAAAAATAAAATGGTTGTTCATCTTGAAACATCAGGTGCCTATAATTTCTCAGGTAATTGGGATTGGGTTTGTCTATCGCCTAAAAAACAAAAACTTCCTAAAAAAGAAATCTATAAAATTGCAGATGAACTCAAAATTATTATATATAATAAACATGACTTGGAATTTGCATTAGATGAGTCCAAAAAAGTAACAGAAAAATGTAAATTATTTCTTCAGCCTGAATGGGACAGATTTGAAGAAAATAAGTCATTCATATTTGATTTCATAAAAGAAAATCCAAATTGGAATCTTTCACTTCAACTGCACAAATTCATGGGGATTGATTAATTATATATTAAATATTTTTCTCTAATGAGTTTAAAATTATCTAATCCATTTTTCCATGTTTTTCTAATTTCTTTCGCTGATAATCCTTTTTTTATTTGTTCCTCTAAAAGCTTATTTCCTGCTAACCTGTGAAATCCAGATTTGAAAAAATTATCTTTATTTTTTTCATTTTTGTAGGCAAGTATTAACCATTTCAAATCAATTTTTGATAGGTACTCTTCATTTTCAAGATTAAGCCCATAACAAGTTAAATTTTCATGTTTTGGATATTTAGCACCTGGCATTGATTTGGGAGTGAAATTAAACTTAAAATTTTCCCAGTATGGTGTTCCAATTACTTGAAACTGTTTCTCTGTTCCTCTGCCTACACTAACAGGTGTTTGCTCAAAAAAACAAAGAGAAGGATATAAATTAATTGATTGTTGATTTGGTAAATTTGGAGATGGCTTGAATGTTAATTTATATTTCTTATTTCTATCATAGTTAGTAATTTCTATTACTTTCAATTTACAATTTAGATTATTTCTTAACCATTTTTCTCCATTTATCATTTTTGCATATTCACCTATTGTCATACCATAAACTATAGGTACTGGATGTAGGCCAACAAAACTCATAGATTCTTTAGTCATAATCGGACCATCAATATAATGACCGTTGGGGTTTGGCCTATCTAATACAATTAACTGAATATTATTTTCTGCACAACTTTCCATAACATAATGCATAGTAGAAAGATATGTGTAGAACCTTGCTCCGACATCTTGAATGTCAAAAATTATAACATCAATTTCATCTAAATCTTCAAAGCTCGGTTTTCTTTTTTTTCCATATAAAGAAACAATAGGAATACCTGTTTTTTCATCAATAGAATTAATAATTTTTTCCCCTGCATCTAAATTTCCACGGAACCCATGTTCAGGAGCAAAAACCTTTTTAATTTGGACATTTAATTTTAAAAGTGAATCGACCAAATGAATACTTTTACTTTCTTTTATAAATTGTGATGTATGATTGGATACAATAGCAATATTTTTATCTATAGTAAGCGGTAAATATTCTTCTGTTTTATCAATGCCAATTATTGTATTATTTTGTGCAACTATATTTAATGAGACTATTAAAAAAAAATTAATTTTGATAAATACAATAATAGATTTTGAAATTTGAAAATTTTTTAGCATCAAGAATTCTTAGTTACAAGAGATATAAAAATACTATATCATCTCCGATAATAAAAATTTCAATCCTATCAATTATAATAGCAATAATAGTTATTAATTTTTCTGTATCTATTGGATTTGGGATTCAAAATGAAATTAGAGATAAGTTTATTACTATCTCTGGTGATTATTATATTTCAAATTTTAAAAATGAAAATTTTTCAACCTATCATCCAATTGATTTAAATAGTATAGATAATCAACTTTTTAATAGTAAAAATTTTAATGAGATAAATAAAGTCGTATATAATCCTGGTATAATTCCAATTAACAATACTTTTTTAGACATAGTTTTTAAAGGCATAGATAATAATGGTTTTAGTTCTATTAATCAATTTGTAAAAAATAAAGACTTACTAAATATTGAAGTTAGTGAAGTATTAGTTTCTGAAATATTAGCAAAAAAGCTAAATGTTAAAAAGGGTGATTATATAAAGTTTCTGTTTTTTAAAGATCAAAATAGTAAAATTCCACTAGTACGAAAATTTAAGGTTCTTGAATTATATAACTCATCAATATCTGAATTTGATTCAAAATTAGTTTTTGGAAATATTAAACAATCTCAACTAATAAATAAATGGAATGATAATTTTACTGGAGGATTAGAGGTATACATTGAAAAAAATGATTTAAAAAAACAAGATTTAGATTTTTTATTTTCATCAATTCCACCAGACTATGATATTCAAAAAATTTCTGAAAGATTTCCTGAAATCTTCAATTGGATTAAATTATTTGACACAAATATTTATTTGATTGTGATTTTAATGATTGCTGTTGGTGGAATTAACATGATAACAGCTCTTTTAGTTACTGTATTAGATAAAACAAAGTTAATTTCTAGATTAAAAATTTTAGGAGCGAATAATTCATCAATTAGAAAAATTTTTATGATTAACGGTTTCTATATGATAATGAAAGGAATAATTTGGGGAAATATTATTTCTTTATCATTAATGATTATTCAAAAAAGATTTTCTTTAATTAGGCTTGATCCAATGATATATTACTCTGATCATGTCCCAGTTGAAATTGACCCAATAAAAATACTTTTAATAAATCTAGTTGTCATTGTTATATCTATGTTAATGCTTTTGATTCCATCTAGAACCATATCTAAAATTAAACCAAATTCAAGTTTTAAATTATCTTAATGATTTAAATTTGTAAATGACAAGTGAATTACTGTAATAACATACTAGAAACCATTGGAAATACACCACTAATAAAATTAAATACGATTACCAGTGATGTTCAAAGCCTTGTTTTAGCAAAAGTTGAGTACTTCAATCCAGGAAACTCTGTTAAAGATAGAATGGCTGTTAAGATGGTCGAAGATGCTGAGAAAGATGGTAGGTTGAAATCCGGTGGAACAATTGTAGAGGGCACCTCTGGGAATACAGGTATGGGTTTAGCATTAGCTGCTATTGTAAAGGGGTACAAACTGATATGTGTAACAACGGATAAACAGTCAAAAGAGAAAGTCGATGTTCTCAAAGCTGTAGGAGCTAAAGTCGTAATATGTCCAACTAATGTTGAGCCTGATGATCCAAAATCTTATTACTCAACAGCCAAAAGGATTAGTGAAGAAACTGAGAACTCGTGGTATGTAAATCAATACGATAATTTATCTAATAGAGAAGCACACTATTTAACCACAGGCCCTGAAATTTGGAGGCAAACAGATGGTAAAATTACCCATTTTGTTGTAGGTGTTGGTACAGGTGGAACTATCTCTGGAGTTGCTAAATATTTAAAAGAGAAAAATAGTAAGGTTAAAGTTTGGGGTATTGACACATATGGTTCAGCATTTAAAAAATATCATGAAACTGGAATATTCGATAAGAATGAGATATATCCTTATATAACTGAGGGAATTGGTGAGGATATTATTCCAAAAAATGTTGATTTTACTCTTATTGATCACTTTGAAAAAGTTAATGATGAGGACGCAGCTAGATATACTAGAAAACTGGCAAAAGAGGAAGGTATTTTTGCAGGAAATTCATGTGGTGCAGCAATTAAAGGAGTAATTCAGTTAAAAAAATATTTTAAAAAAGACGATATTGTTGTTGTACTATTACATGACTCAGGAAGCAGGTATGTAGGTAAAATTTATAATGATGATTGGATGAAAGCAAATGGATTTAGACTGGATTAATTACCTAAAAGTATCAGAAGGAAATTCATAAATGCTTTCAAAACCATTTTTATTTATTGAAACAATTGAAAATAAATAGTTATCAATAATTATATTTTCAAGCGTATACTCATTAACATTTCCAATACTTTTACTAAACTCCCAATTTGCAGATGAAGTTTTACGCCAATAAATATTATAACCAATTATATCATTATCTAGATTTAGATCCCATTTGAATTTTACAGATGGCTCAACAATACCACCAATTTTTAAATTTTGTGGAGGCGGTGGTGACGATGCTAATAGTGCTAAATTTATTGCATTGACAGATGTTAATTTTTTTACATATTCAAAATTAACACCATCTATAACGTCACCATACTTAACATTGTTTTCAATTCTAATATCCTGGTGTTGACGATTGTAATTCTCATTAGTTTCCATGATTCTAACGCCAGCATAGCCAAGATCGTTAAATGGACGGTGATGCCCCCCTCTTCCGAATCTATCTAATCTATATACTAAATCAGGATTTAAGTCTGGCATATATTTTTTTGTTGAATTAAAAATAAATCTTGCAAGTTGTCTTGAGTTGCCATCCACTTCTCCACCATAAAATCTTCTCATATATCGCTGTCTATCTGATTCATTTGCTGGAACAGGTTCAGAAAAAATTCTAAAACTTTTGTTATCTACAACGCCATTAATACCTTCAACATTACCTATCATATCATTATTTAAAATTCCAATAATATCCCAATTGTTTTTTTTTGCATATCCAGCTAAACCTTGACCCCCATATAAACCTTGCTCTTCACCTGACAGACCAACAAATATGATCGAATTTTCAAACTTAAACTTGGACAACACTCTGGCTGCCTCCATTGTACCTGCCATTCCAGTTGCATTATCGTTTGCACCAGGAGAATCAGATTTGAAGTCATTTGGATCTGAAACTCTACTATCTATATCACCGCTCATAATGATATATCTGTTTGGATATTTTGTCCCACGTTGAATAGCAACTACATTATTTATCCAAACATCTTTTATAAGTCGAAGATTATTTTTTTTGAAATAATTATTTTGATAAAATACTTCTAGACAACCATAGCAATCATCAGAAATTTGTTCAAATTCTTTTTTTATCCATCTCCTTGCAGCCCCGATTCCTCTTGTTTCAGAAACTGTATCACTGAGTGTATGTCTTGTGCCAAAATTTACTAATGTTTGAATATCATCTCTGAGTCTATCTTCGGAAATATTCGAGATAATTTCATAAACAAGTTTGTCCTTTTCATTTTGAGAGTAAACCATGCAGCAAAAAAAAAGTACAATAAATCTTAGCCACATATAATTTAAAAAGGATATTTGTTTTCAGCTTCTAAGACTGCAGCAACCTGTCTTTTTAATTCAATAGTATTCGGATAATTAAAATATTTTGTAAATCTCTTTAATCCAGATAATAAAAACTTTTGTTCACTTCCATCAGACAATGATACAATCAACTCTTTTGCTTTTTTAATTGTCAATTCACATGACTCATAAAGATAAAGTTTACTCATCGCTATTTGACTTAAATATTTTTCAGGTCCAAATCTTTTTGAATTTTTTTCAGTTCTTAAAATTGCAGATTCAGACATATATATTTCAATTATTATTTCCGATATTCTTAATAAAACTTCTTGCTCTTTTTCTAAATCCATTCCAAATTTTTTCATTCCAGCTCCAGCTAGCATTAAGAAAACTTTTTTTAGATTCTTAATCACATACTTTTCTTCAGCAAAAAGCTCATCAAATTCAGGAATCTCAAAACTAGGAATTTCAGTCAATTCACTTGCAACTTTTTCAGCTTTTTCAATTAAATTTAAATGACCTTTCAATGCTTTTTTTATAATCATACCAATTATAACAAGCTTATTTATTTCATTTGTTCCCTCATATATTCTAGCAATTCTTGCATCTCTCCAAGCAGATTCCATCGGAGTTTCTGTTGAATAACCCATACCACCAAAAACTTGAATTCCTAAATCTGTGCAATTCTGAAGGTGATCAGAGACAGCTACTTTTAGGATTGAACATTCTACAACATATTCTTCCACACCCTTTAATTCAGATTCTTGATGTGTTTTTCCATTTGATTTAAGAATTGAAATTCTATCTTCTATATTTTTAGCAGCTCTATATGTTGCAGATTCATCAACATAAGTTTCTGTTGCCATTTTAACTAACATTTCTTTAACTGCTCCAAATTCAATTATTTTAGAATTAAATTGTTCCCTCTGATTTGCATATTGTATCGCAGCTTTTGTTACTCTTCTTTCCCCATCAAGAGCAGCAGCAGCAAGTTTTATTCTTCCAATATTTAAAGCATTCATAGCAATTTTAAATCCATTCCCTCTTTCAGAAATCATATTTTCCACAGGCACTTTTGTTTCATTGAAAAAAACTTGACGGGTAGAAGATGAGTGTATTCCAAGTTTTGACTCCTCATTACCAAGTTTTATACCATTATTTGGATCGTTAGGTACAATAAATGCAGTTATGTTTTTATCATTTTCAATCCTTGCAAAAACGGTAAAAATATCAGCATATCCCGCATTTGAAATCCACATCTTTTGGCCAGTTATCAAATAATGTTTTTTATCTTCTGTCAGTACCGCTTTGGTTTTTCCATTATTTGCATCAGATCCAGCAGTTGGTTCAGTTAAACAATATGCACCAATATGTTCTCCTGTTGCCAATTTTGGAACATATTTTTTCTTTTGTTCTTCATTTCCATAAAGAAGAATAGGAAAAGTTCCAATTCCAGTATGGGCTCCATAGGCTGTAGAAGTAGATCCAGAACTTCCTGATATATAATCACAAACTAGCATTGATGAGGTAAATGGCATGCCAAGACCTCCATACTCCTCTGGAACTCCAACTCCTAAAAACCCAAGTTCACCAGCTTTTTTAATCACCTCAAATGTTAGATCATAGTTGTGTTTTTCGAATTCACTTTTTCTACCCCAAATTTCTTTTTCAGCAAAATCATGAACCGCATCTTTCATCATTTTTTGTTCATCTGTAAAATCTTCTGGTGTAAACACATCATTACAATCTGTTTCTTTAATAATAAATTCACCACCTCTTGTCAAATTTTTTTCTAATATTTCCATAATTATAATTTTTCAAATATTCCAGCAGCACCTTGGCCAGTACCAACGCACATAGTGACCATACCATACTTTAATTTTCTTAACTTCATCTCATTAAATAATTGAACTGATAGTTTAGCACCCGAACAACCTAAGGGATGGCCAAGGGCAATAGCACCTCCATTCACATTAACGATATCTTTCTCCAATTTTAATTCGTTTATAACAGCGATTGATTGTGATGCGAAAGCTTCATTAAGCTCAAATAGCTCAATTTCTTTTAATTTCATTCCAACTTGATCTAAAACTTTTGGAATTGCTTTAACAGGTCCCATACCCATAATTTTGGGAGGAAGACCAGCAACGCTGTAACCAATTAATTTGGCAATAGGCTCGACATTAAGTTTTTTTAACATTTTTTCACTGACTATCATTACAAATGCAGCTCCATCACTCATTTGGGATGAGTTTCCAGCTGTTACAGATCCAGTTGCTGAAAAAACAGGTCTCAATTTTGATAAAATCTCAATGCTGGTATCTTTTCTAGGCCCTTGATCCTCATTGAAAGTCGTTTCTCTTTCCTTCTTTTTTAGATTTTCGTCAAGGTAGGTTTCTTTCACTTTGATAGGAGCAATTTGTCCACTAAACTTTTTTTCCTCTAATGCTTTGATAGCTTTCTGATGTGATTCATAAGCAAAAAGATCTTGACTTTCTCTCGAAACTTTGTATTCATTTGCAACTTGTTCAGCAGTTAAACCCATTCCCCAATAATAATCCTCTTTACCGTTGGACACTGTATTATAATTTGGTACGGGTTTAAATCCAGTCATTGGAATATAGCTCATACTTTCAACCCCACCAGCAATAATGCAGTCTGACATTCCAGATTTGATTTTTGCGGTTGCTATTGCTATAGTTTCCAACCCTGAAGCACAAAACCTGTTAATTGTAACACCTGGAACATCATCTACTTTAAGTCCCATTAGAGAAATTAATCTTGCTACATTGAAACCTTGCTCTGCTTCAGGCATGGCATTACCTACAATTAAATCATCAATTAATTTTTTATCAAAGTCAGGGATTTGAGAAATCATGTATTCTATAGTTTCTGCAGCTAATTCATCAGGTCTTTTAAACTTAAAAAAACCTCTTGGCGCTTTACCAACCGCAGTTCTGTATGCTTTTATTATATATGCTTCACTCATATTAGTTTCTTAAAGGTTTTCCATTCTTTAACATGTACTGAATTCTTTCCAACGTTTTTCTTTCACCACATAATGATAAAAAAGCTTCTCTTTCTAGATCTAACAAATATTGCTCAGATACTCTTGTTGCTTGAGATAATTCACCACCACATAATACATTAGCAATTTTATTTGCAATTTTTTTATCATGTTCTGATATATAGCCACCAGCCAACATCGAATCAGCTCCAACATACATCATTCCTAGTGCTTGTTTACCTAAAACTTTTATATCAGTTCTTTTTATTGGTTTTGTATAGCCCATTTCATACATATTTATAGCTGCTTGTTTTGCTATAAAAATTTGATTTTTTTTATTCATCACTACGTGATCTCTTCCTTTAACTAAATAATCTAAATCAAAACCTTCAAAACCTGATGTTGCGGTTTTAGCCATACCTATATTTATAAAATATTCCTGTAATAAATTCACTTCTACATCATTGGGTCTAAATTTATCAGATGCCCTAAGTGCCATTTCTTTAAGTCCACCACCACCAGGAACAAGCCCTACTCCGACTTCAACAAGCCCAATATAGGTTTCACTGTATGCAATTAATTTATCACAGTGTAAACATACCTCACAGCCACCACCTAAAGTATAACCATGTGGAGCACCAATTACAGGTATGGATGAGTATCTTAATTTCATCATTGTATTTTGAAACATTTTCATGAAAAAATTAATTTCATCATATTCCTGTTCAATTGCAGCAAGAAAAATAACACTGATGTCAGCACCAGCAGAAAAATGATCAGATTCATTTCCTAAAACTAGTCCCTTAAAATCCTTTTCAGCAATGTCAATAGATTTATCCAATGCTTTGATAATATTCTGATTAATTGAATTCATTTTTGACCCAAATTCGAGATTCAAAATATCGTCTCCAATATCAATTAGTCTTGTTTCATTGTTAGACCATATCACTTTATTTTCCGGAGTATTTTTTAGTATAACAAAACCATCTTGACCCGCTATTTTATTGAATGAATTTGAATTTATGTCATAGTATTCTCTAAATCCATTATTTATTCTATAGAAATTATTAGTATTTTTTTTAATCATATCATTAATCCATCTAGCAGGTTTTAAATCAAAATTTTTCATTAATTCAACACCCTCTTTAACACCGATATAATTCCATATTTCAAATGGACCATCTTTCCATCCAAACCCTGTTTTTAATGCTGCATCAATACTTGTAATATTATTAGAAATTTCAGGAATTCTATTTTGTATGTAACCAAACATTCTAGCAAAATTTTCCTTATAAAATTCAGATGCTTTATCATTTCCGCTAATTAGTGTTTTAAACTTTTCATCTCTTTTTTTGCATTTTCTAGCATTTTTTAAAGTTTCATAACTCACTTTTTTTTGCTCATTATATTTAAATGTATTAAGGTCAAGAGCTAAAATTTTGGATTTGCCATTATTATCTTTAATTTTTTTATAAAAACCTTTTCCAGTTTTACTTCCTAACATATTATTATCGAGCATTTTTTGAAGAAAATCAGGTAATTTAAATACTTCTCTAGATTCATCATCTTTACATTTTTCATAAACTCCATTTGCAACATGACACATTGTATCCAAACCAGCAATATCAGCAGTTCGAAAAGTTGCTGATTTTGGTCTTCCAATTGCAGGGCCTGTTAGTTTATCAACTTCTTCAACTGAATATTTACCATTTTTGATTTGATGAAAAAGACTCATAATTCCAAAAATCCCAATTCTGTTTCCTATGAATGCTGGTGTATCTTTTGCTAAAACAGATGTTTTTCCTAAAAATTTTTCACCATAGTTCAATAGGAAATCAAGTATTTCTTTTTTACAGTTAGGTCCTGGGACAACTTCAAATAAATTCAAATATCTTGGTGGATTAAAAAAATGTGTTATTGCAAAACATTCTTTGAAATCATCTGATCTGCCTTCATTCATTAATTTAATAGGAATTCCAGATGTATTTGATGTTATGATTGTGCCAGTTTTTCTATGTTTTTCGACCAAATCAAATACTGATTTTTTTATATCAAGTTTTTCTATAACAACTTCAATTATCCAGTCGACCTCACTAATCTTGTCAATATCATCCTCAAAATTTCCAAGTTTAATTCTATCAAGAAATTTTTTATTGTAGATAGGGGATGGTCGAGATTTGATACACTTTTGAAACATTTCATTCACAATTCTGTTTTTTACCTTCTTACTTTCTAAACTTAAATTTTGTTTTAACTCATTTTCATTCAGCTCTTTTGGACATATATCAAGTAGAAGAACTTCAACTCCAATATTAGCAAAATGACATGCTATTCCTGAGCCCATAATTCCAGAACCTAATACAGCAATCTTCGAAATATTTTTAGTCATTAATAAATCTTTTTTTTCTTAATCATCTTATTAATCTTCTTCATTACAGATAAAAAAGTATCAATATCTTCTTTACCAATATTATCATAAACTACTTTGTTGAACCTTAGACCATTTTTTTTTGCAAGATTTCTTAAATCTTTGCCTTTATCTGTAAGTTTAATTAAAACACTTCTCCTGTCTTTAGGGTTTGCAACTCGATTAATTAGATTTAATTGCTCCATTGATTTAAGTGTACGGGATAGACTAGTTGATTCCATACCCATTTTTGGTCCAAGCGAAGTAGATGGTATACCTTGATTTGGATTTAGGTTTAAAAGGGCTTGGGCATGAGCTAGAGTACCCCCATATTTTTTTGCCTCTTCATTATGCATTTTAGATACAGATTGCCAAGTATACCTTAAAGAATGTTCTATAAATTTCATTGAATAAATTAATATACAAAAAAATACTATGCA
>Ga0208390_1000208_pt1 | contig 19836 bp, 18 predicted proteins | sample Knorr_S7_td_Surf_FD_185594 | JGI IMG/M metagenome (GOLD analysis project Ga0208390, IMG submission 185594) | Marine microbial communities from Southern Atlantic Ocean transect - Knorr_S7_td_SurfaceA_ad_6m_LV_A (SPAdes) (version 2) | ecosystem: Environmental > Aquatic > Marine > Oceanic | place...
TAGTATCACAAGATACTCAAGCTATTAGTACAACAGCAATTGATGCTGCTGCACCTTATGTAAACCTAGGTGAGCTAGAGAATGCAGGATTTGATCTTTCATTAAATTATAGTGATGTAACATCAAATGGATTGCAATACTCTATAAGTGGAAACTTTACACGTGCTAAAAATGAGATAACAAGCTTAATCTCTCCTTTTTATACAGGAGGTGGTTCAAGAGTTGGTCCTATGACTAGAACTGAGGTAGGTCAGCCTATTTCATTCTTTTACGGAAGAAAAGTATTGGGTATTTTCCAAACTCAGGCTGAAGTAGCTGCGTCTGCACAACCTGATGCTGCTCCTGGTAGGTTTATCTACGATGATTTAAATAATGATGGTGTAATTAATGATGAGGATAGACAAAAAATTGGTGATCCACACCCAGACCTAATTTTTGGTTTAAACATTAATTTAAACTATAAAAATTGGGACTTAAGTGCATTTATGAACGGTACCCTTGGTAACGACATATTTAATTTTGAAGCTCTTTATTATGAGTCTCCTTATTTCTTTGAAGGTAGTAGAAGTACTGCTGTTTTAGATTCTTGGAGACCTGATAACACAGATGCTAAATTACCAGCACTTAGTGAAACTATACAAAATAATGAGTTTACAACTGCAAACTCACATTTTGTTAGAGACGGTTCTTACTTAAGACTAAGAACTTTACAGATTGGTTATACTTTGCCTGACAGCTTTGCATCTAAATTAGGTGCAGATTCAGCAAGAGTTTACTATAACGGAACAAACCTGTTTACTATAACTGACTATGACGGTTATGACCCTGAAATTCCAAGATTTGGATCTTTAGATATAGGTGTTGCTTCTAACTCGTTCCCTACGAATAGTATTTCCTCTCTCGGTATTAATATTAAATTTTAACCCCAAAAACAATTAAAAATGAAAAAGTTATTTATTTTATTATTATCTACATCAGTTTTAATTTCATGTTCAGATGATTTCACTGACATTGATCCAGTAGGATCATTAAATGATGCTTCGTTGCAGAATGCAACAGGTGTTGATTTACTCCTTACAGGTGCCTATTCAGTATTGGATGGTCACAGTAATGCAGGAGGAAGTGACTGGTCTCGAGCTGGAGACAACTGGTGGATGGATGTTTTAGCAGACGATGCTCACAAGGGTTCAAGTGATGGTGACCAAGCAGACTTACTTGCTATGGAGCTTTACACTTGGGATACTAATAACCCTTACTTCCTAGGAAAGTGGCGTGCACTTTTTGCTGGAGTTAATAGAGCTAACGCTGTTATTGACTTAATCAATAATTCAGAAAACCCAGCTGACTTTACAACTGAGCTAGCTCAAGCTAGATTTTTGAGAGGTCACTATAATTTTGAATTATCAAGAATGTGGGTAAATGTTCCATACATTTCTGATGAAAATTTTGCAGCTGCAGAATTTAATCAACCAAATAATGGTCCACTATGGTCTCAAATTGACGAAGATTTTTCTTTCGCTGTTGCTAATTTACCAGCATCTAGAGGAGGAAGTTACTCTGAGCCTGGAAGACCAATTCAAACTACTGCTAGAGCTTATCTTGGAAAATCAAAGCTTTACCAAGGAAGCTGGGGAGAAGCATTATCTAATCTAGAGGCTGTAATAAACTCTGGTCAGTATGCATTAAACCCAGACTTTTCAGCTAACTGGAGATCAGAGGGTGAGAATAGCTCTGAAATGGTTTTTGCAATTCAGTTTATGGCTGATGCTGGTCAATCTCCTCAAGGTAACAGAGGTGGTACTCTTAACTGGCCAATTGGTGGTATGACAGGTAACATGTGTTGTGGTTTTTATCAACCATCACAAGATCTTGCGAATGCTTTTCAAACAAGTAATGGTCTTCCATTACTAGATACATACAATCAAAGCGATATAGCTAATGATGCAGGTATTAATTCTGATGAAGCGTTTACACCACACACAGGTCCTCTAGACCCAAGAATAGACTTTACTATTGGAAGAAGAGGAATTGAGTATAATGGATACGGTCCTTTTACTGGAAAGGAAAACATTAGAGCCTCTTTTAGTGATATATCAGGTCCATATGCAGCTAAGAAAAGTATGTATTATGCAGGTGATGACACTAACAAAGGTACTGGTGGTTGGGGACAACAGCGTTCTGGTATAAATTATCACATCATTAGATATGCTGATGTATTGTTAATGGCTGCTGAAGCTGCTGTTGAATCAGGATCTTTAGAAACTGCTAGAGGGTACGTAAACCAAGTTCGTCAAAGAGCTATTGATGGTCCTCGTGCTGATTCATCTCCAAACTACTCTATAAGTACTTATGGAAGTGCATGGACTGATCAAGCAGTTGCTAGAAAAGCTGTTAGATTTGAAAGAAGATTAGAGCTGGGAATGGAAGGTGGAAGATTATTTGACCTTAGAAGATGGAATGTAATGGAGGCAACACTTAATGCTTACATTTCAAATGAAGGGAGAACTATTCCAACATTCCAGTCAAGAGCTGCTTCTGTTCAATCTAAACACAATGCGTTACCAATTCCAACTGAGGCAATTGATAACTCACAGGGAGCTTTAACTCAAAACCCTGGGTACTAATTAGATAAACTAATTATACTATAAAAACAAAAAGTAGGATGATTTGATTCATCCTACTTTTTTTTTTAAATTTGGCACTATGAAAAATGCGCTCAGAGGGCTGTTAATATTACAACTTTCTTTTTTACTTATATCATGTAGCAATGATACGAATCAAAAGCAGTTTTCACTTTTAGACAGTGAGGATACAGGCATAACATTTAATAATAAATTAACTGAGACCAACTCTCTAAATTATTTTACTTATCCATACATATATATGGGTGGTGGAGTTTCTGTGGGAGATATAAATAATGACGGGCTTGATGATATATTTTTTACAGCGAATATGGAAGACAATAAGCTTTACCTGAATAAAGGTGAGCTTAAGTTTGAAGATATAACTATTGCATCTGGTATTGAAGGTTCAAACAAATGGTATACCGGATCAACAATGATCGATATAAATAATGATGGCTACCTTGATATATATTTATCTGTAGGTGGTTTAGATACCTCAAGAGAAAATGAACTCTACATTAACAATGGTGATAATACTTTTTCTGAAAGAGCAAATGAATATGGAATAAATGACATAGGTAATGGAGTTCAATCAACTTTCTTCGATTATGATAAAGATGGAGATTTAGATCTGTATGTTGCTAATTATCCAGTTACCCCTTTTGATGCTCCAACTAGTTATTATTACTACAAAATGAATAATACACTAGATGAGGAAACAGATAATCTATATAGAAATGATGGAGGCAGTTTCACAAATGTAACAGATGAAGCCGGCATAAGGACCTATAGTTTAACATTGAGTGCAACAATTGGAGACTTAAATAATGATTCATATCCTGATATATATATATCTAATGACTTTAGTTCTCCTGATTTCATGTATTTAAATAATGGAGATGGAACATTTACTGACGTTGTAAAGGAGTCAACAAACCAGACATCATTTTATGGTATGGGGGTTGATATTGCAGATTTTAATAATGATTCTAACCTTGACTATATCCAGGTGGACATGGACGCAAAAGATAATAGAAGATCCAAGGCTAATATGGCAAGCATGGATCCAGATCTGTTTTGGAGCACAGTAAATTATGGATTTCATTATCAGTACATGCACAACACTCTACAGCTAAATAGAGAAATTATTGATGATAAACCTTTTTTTAGCAACATTTCAAGGCTTTCTGGTATTTCTTCAACTGATTGGAGTTGGGGTCCTTTATTAGCTGATCTTGATAATGATGGATGGAAGGACCTATTTGTGTCCAATGGAACTAGAAGAGAAATCAATAACAAAGATTATTTTAACGAAATAAGCTTAAGACCTATAGCAAACGATAGTCTTCTATATTATACAAGTAAAATCCCTTCCGAGCCGATTGCCAATTTTACTTTTAGAAATAATCAAGATTTAACCTTTTCGGATGTTTCTGAGGTATGGGGTCTAGATGATAAAAACTTCTCAAATGGGGCTGTATATGCTGATTTAGATAATGATGGTGACCTTGAAATAATTGTAAATAATATAGATCAAGAAGCTCAAATATATAAGAATAATTCAGATAATAACTTTATTAAAATAAAATTAATTGGTGACTTATTAAATCCAAATGGAATTGGAAGTAGAGTTTTTGTTAACTCAGGTGAATTGAGTCAAATGCAGGAATTAACCCTCACCAGAGGTTTTCAATCTTCTGTCTCACCTACCTTAAATTTTGGATTGGGTAAAAATGATGAAATAGATCAAGTGAAAGTTATCTGGCCCAATGGACAAGAAGAAATAATTAATAACATCAATGTAAATACTCTAGTAGAGTTAAAAATTGAAAATTCAGTAAACCCCGATTTCAATTCTGATGATATTGACACTTTTTTTGAGAATGTGGATCTATTAAAGTATAAACATGAGGAGAATGATTACAACGATTTTGTAAAAGAGGTCTTATTACCTCATGAAAATTCTAGGTTAGGTCCAGGGATAGCTACAGGTGATCTTGATGGTAATTCATTTGAAGACTTTGTTGTTGGTGGTGCCAATGGCCAACCAACTGCCTTTTTTTATCAAAATCCTGATGGAAGTTTTGAAAAAAAACAGTTCAGTTTCAGTGAAGAACACAGTAAATATGAGGATATGGACATGATCCTTGAAGATTTTGACAATGATGGTGACTTAGATCTTTACATAGTTTCTGGTGGAAATGAGTTTGAGCCAGATACACCTATATTAAAAGATAGATTATATGTAAACATAGGTCAAGGAATATTAAAATATAGTGATTCCTCTTTGCCAAATAATTATTCAAGTGGCATGAGGGTATCTTCTGCAGATTTTGATAATGATGGTGATTTAGATTTATTTGTTGGTGGAAGAGTTGTACCAGGTATGTATCCAGTTCCTGCTAAGAGCTATCTCCTTGTAAACCAATCCAATAACAAGGAAATAATTTTTACTAATGCCACGAATGAAGAATTTTCTAATAATGATTTAGGTTTAATTACTTCTTCAGTTTGGACTGATTATAATAATGATAATTGGATAGATTTAATAGTTGTTGGTGAGTGGACACCTATTATGTTTTTTAAAAATATTGATGGTAAGCTTGTTGAAGATAAATCCTTAATCGATGAGGATTCTACCAGAGGATGGTGGTATGACATAACTTCTGAGGATTTTGATAATGATGGTGATATGGATCTAGTTGTAGGTAACTTAGGTAATAACTATAAATACCAAGCAAATGAAGATGAAACTTTTGATATTTTCTATAATGATTTTGATGGAAATAATAGTGGTGATATTGTATTGAGTTATTATAATGATGGGGAGCAATATCCTTTAAGAGGAAGACAATGTTCGTCAGAGCAGATTCCAGCTATCAAATTAAAGTTTGATGATTATGATGCCTTTTCAATAGCAACACTTGAAGATGTATATACTGAACCTGCTTTAGAAAACTCTTTACATTATTTTACTAAAACCTTTTCATCCGTTTATTTAGAAAATGTTGGTAATTCATTTATTATGAGTAAGTTACCGGTGCTAGCTCAATTATCATCGGTTAATAAAATTCTAAAAAAAGATATTGATGATGATGGTTTTGTAGATATAATTATTTCAGGAAACATGTTTAATTCAGAGGTTGAAACTCCACGAAACGATGGAAGTGTAGGTGCTCTGCTAAAGTTTGAACCAAATTCTGGTTTTAAAGCAATTCCAGCAAGACAAAGTGGTCTATTTTTAAACGGCGACATTAAGGATATGGAATTTATTAGTTTGAAAAATAATGATTATATTATTTCAGCAAAAAATAATGATTTAATTGAATTCACAAGGATTAAATAGTATCCTAGCTAACATTGCTTCTCTAACTTTATTAATATCTATCTCATCATGCTCCAAAAATGATGTTGTAAATGTAGTTTATCAGATTAATGAATACCATAACAATGGCTTTCATGTAACATTTTCTATTAATAATAACTCTAGTATTGATCTAGATTCACCATGGTCTTTACATTGGAATCAGCAAAGTTCAATAATTGACGAAAGCTCAATAAAAGATAACGTTAAATATGAGTATGTTGCAGGTCAATCATACAATATATTATCATTTGGTAAAGATTTTAATTTAAAATCAAATGAGTCTATAAGCATTGACTTTAATCAATTTGGAACAGTCAGGAGAATATCAGATCTTCCAGTTGGTGGTTTTATAGTTTCAAATAATGAAATAATTGATGTTGAGTTTGATTATAACTGGAAAAATGCTCTTGGAATTGAAAAACTTGACGCACCTTCCTCTAAAGATCGCTATGAACTATATGCTCCTGGTAATCTTATTGATAAATCCGAACTCGAAATAATTATACCAACCCCAAGTGAAATAACATTATTAGATGGAGAATCTTCTCTCAAATCTGAATATAGATTTTTTGTTGCTGAATCTTTAAATCTTGACATTGATACAGTAAATTCTCTTTTTGCTGAAAATTTTAATATTGATTTAAATAATTCTTCAAATTATGACATTTCAGTTCAATACACTGATAATTTATTAGAAGAATCATATAAGTTATTAATTGATGAAAATAAAATTATAATAGAGGCTTCAGATAAAGCTGGAGCCCTCTATGGATTGCAGTCATTAAAGCAACTTATGCTTGCTTCTAGCCTTGAGAACAATAAGCTTAAACATATTAGCATAAGTGATTCTCCGAGATTTTCATATAGAGGTATGCTTTTAGATATCTCAAGAAATTTTTATGGTCCAGATAAGATTAAACAAATTTTAGATTATCTATCTTTTTTTAAAATAAATCACTTAGATTTTAGGTTAACTGATGATGAAGGATGGAGACTTGAAATTCCTGGTTTAATGGAATTGACAGATGTGGGTTCAAAAAGAGCTTACACCGAGGATGAATTCGAAAGTTTAATACCAATGTACGGTTCAGGTGCTAATACTAATTCTACTGGTTCTGGTTATCTCTCAAAAAATGATTTCATTGATATCCTTCAATATGCTGATAATAGAAATATTAAAATAATTCCACAAATAAGTTATCCATCCCATATGAGATCTGCCATTATTTCAATGGACGTAAGGTATCAAAAGTATATGGAGTTAGATAACAAGGAAGAGGCTGAAAAATATTTATTATCTGATCCCGATGATGAAAGTGAGTATAACTCAGCGCAGGCGTTTGATGATAATATAGCATGTATATGCAGGGAAAGTTTTTTTACTTTTTATGAAAAAGTAATTGATGAAATACACCTTATGTATCAAGAAGCTGGACTAGAAATGGACAAGTTTGGTGTAGGCGCTGATGAACTTCCCTACGGAGCATGGCAAAAGTCACCAATCTGTGATAAGTTTATGGAAGAGAACTCAATAGCAGGTGATTATAATGCCCTTTATGAAATGATGCAAACAAGAGTTTACAATAAAATTTCATCATATAACGCAACAATGACTGGATGGGACGATATTTTACTAGAGTTAACAGAGAGAAATCAATCCGAAACCCAAATAAAAGATTTTTTCAAAGGTGATGATATATTATTATTTGTTTGGAAAAATGATTGGGGTCAGGGTAGGCAGGATATGATTTATAAATATGCAAATCTTGGATATAAAACTGTAATGAGTAATTCAAGTGCCTTTTATTTTGATATGGTAGACGATAAAGATCTAGATAACGTAGGACTTTCATGGAGTGGTTATGCAGATTACAAGGATATGTGGACAGTTGATGTTTTTGATATTTTTAATGATTCATATGGAGTTAAAAAAAATAATATTTCAAAAGAATACATCGAATCTTCAGAAAAATTAAAATCTAATAATAGAGATAATATTATTGGAATTCAGTCTCAAATTTGGAGTGAGACTATCAGAAATGAGAATATCCTCGACTATATGTTCATGCCAAACATTATAGTATTTTCTCAAAAAGCATGGTCAAAAGATCCTAAATGGATGAGTATTCAGGATCAAACAGAAAGAGAAATTACCTTAAATTATGAGTGGAATAAATTTACTAATTCAATTGGTCAGAGAGTTCTTCCTATTGTTGAAAATATTTATGGTGGGTTGACTTATGATCTCCCTAAACCCGGTGGAATTATAAAAAATGACTCACTTTATGCAAATACTGCATTTCCAGGATTAAATATTAAGTATACACTTGATGGTTCTTTACCTAATATTGAAAGCATGAATTATAATGACCCTTTTGAAATAGATCAAGATGATGTTATATATTTGAGATTATTTGACAATAAGGGTAGGGGTGGTTACCCAATCCAAGTTGATAAGTAAATTTAAATTCATCAATTATTTTTTTTAACTTTTGAATTATGAAAGGTAGACTTTTATCAATAGATGTTTTAAGAGGAATGACTTTGATCTTTATGATAATTGTCAATCAACCTGGTTCATGGGATAATGTTTTTGCGCCCTTACTTCATGCAGATTGGAATGGTTTAACCCCGACTGACTATATTTTCCCTAATTTTCTTTTTATAGTTGGTGTTTCAATTGTACTCTCATTAAATAATAAAAAAGGGATAGATAGAAACAAAACAATCAGAAAAATCATATGGAGAGCTTTTAAAATCTATTTAGTTGGTTTGTTTTTATGGATATTCCCATCTTTTGAGTTTGATAACATTAGATGGACAGGAGTTCTTCAAAGAATTTCATTTGTTTTTCTTTTCTGTGGAATGATATATATGTTTATAGAAAAAAAATATTTTATGTATTTGTCTTTTATAACATTAATTGTTTATTGGTTTATAATGTTATACTTACCAATACCCGGAATAGGTCAGCCGGATTTAAGTGTACCTGAATTAAACATGGCACATTATATTGACAAAAATTATTTACCAGGCGTAATGTGGCAAGGAACCTGGGATCCTGAAGGTATTCTTACTACACTTCCATCAATAGTAACAGGGGTTTTTGGTCTTATTGCAGGAACAATATTAACAAGCAGTATGGATATTAAAGATAAATTACTTAAACTATTTTATATAGGTTTGATTCTAGTATTTGTTGGTGACTTTTTTAGTTGGTCCTTTCCAGTTAATAAAAATTTATGGAGTACATCATATACTTTTTTAATGGGCGGTATGTCTTTCATGTTAACTGCAGCATTCACCTACCTGATTGATGTCAATGGTTATAAAAAGTTTAAAATGTCTCAAGTTTTTGGTACAAATTCAATTTTCACATATGTACTAGCTGGTATTCTTGGATCAATCTTTTATAGTGATTCTATAATTGGGATTCAGCTAAACTCAATATTTGTTAATACCCTAATAGATACGGGTGTGTTTCCAAAAGTTGCCTCATTACTTTACGCTGTTCTATATGTATTTATAATCTATATACCTGCTTACTATTTATTTAAGAAAAAAATTTTTATAAAACTTTAATAAGTGCATTCATCAAGCTCTAATAGCTCGTCAAGATAATTTTTATCTGTTTTGTAAAAATATGAGGTATTCCCTCCAGTTGACTTTGTCTTTTCAATTATACTGTCATTAACAATAGTATAAAACCAGCTGGAACCAGCAAAATCTTCGGATAGATTTATTTTTGTTTGATATTTGAATTTAGCATTAACAATAAAATTATTTTCATATGTATAACAGTTGTCACCTGAAATATAGACTTCCAAATATTCACCGTTTTTTTTGTCATTAAAAGTCCAGATTGATTTATTGTTATTAGTTGTCCAATAAGTGCCATCAAGGCATTCTAAGAAAGTTGTACACTCAACAGATTTTTCTTTATTTGAGCAGCTAAGTGTTAGAAATAAAATTAGTGAAAGCAAAGAAGAATTAACAACAGTCTTTTTCATATTAATTTATATAAGGAACCTGCTCGAGTGCTAAATTAATGTTAGTTTCTGGTCTTTGACAAGTTTTATTTTGACAAACATAAATGTATGTTTCATCTTCAAAAAATCTATCAATAAATAATGGTAAATCGCTTTCAGTTTTAGATTGAACAACAATAGTATTGGGAGTAAAGTAATTGGTTATCTCATCGGTAATTATTTTTGATTCAGGCCCAATAACTGCAATTTCATAAAATGATTCAACTCTATTAAGAATATTGTTGGCCCAAACTGAATATGAGTTAATATTATTGTCAATTACAGCCTGAACAGAGCTTACCATTCTGTTGGACAAGTTAAGATATTCATCATCAAAAATTACATGTCCAATATTAAATAGTTGTTCTGCAATTATTGAATTTGGAGATGGAATTACACCATCGTCGACTGTGATAAGCTTTGTGAATAATTCATTATTGTTACTATATCTCAAAAGGTCAGATTCATCATCTTTGAAAACATTAACTGCATCATCAGTAATTTCTTTCGAAAAATTAAAGTATGCTTCGTCACCTGTCGCTTGAAAAAGCCTCATTGATGCTTTTGCCATGTATGCATAATCCTCTAGAACCCCATCCTGAAACTGATTTTCCTTATATGTATGAATCAGTTTGCCTTTTTTAAATGATTTATCCTTTAGTTCTTCAAACATAGAGATTGCCTTAGTTAAGTAATCTTGATTATTCAGTGCTTCAAATGCATCAACAAGTCCAGTAATTGCAAGTGAGTTCCAAGACACAATTATCTTATCATCAATTCTTGGTTTAGTTCTATTTTCTTTAATGTTAATGATATTTGATTCCCAAATTCCTTTTTGAAATGATAGATCAGATTTTGATAAATTATTTACTTTTAACCAATCAGTTTCATAATTTTTACTAATAGGTAATAATAGATACCTGTCATCTTCCCATGGATTATTTATTTCAATGTTGTAAAAACTTGTAAAAGTTTCAAAATCAGTATTTTTTGAGATTAAATCTAGTTCTTCTCTGTTAAAAGAATAATATTTTCCTTCTTCACCGTCAGTATCTGCATCCATTGCTGCATAGTAAAGACCATCTTTAGAGGACATTTTTGAGTTAAGGAAGTCAATTGTCTCAATAACTATGTTCCTGTAGGACTCATCCTTGTATAATTTGTATGCTTGGGAATACATGCTAATCATTTGAGCTTGATCGTAGAGCATCTTTTCAAAGTGTGGAATTTTCCATTCACTATCCACAGTATATCTGTAGAATCCACCTTCAATGAAATCATTAAGTCCACTGTTTGATATAATGTCAAGAGTTTTTTTGACATGATTGAATACTTCTTCATCTTTATATACACGCGCATAATTTAGTAGAAAAATATATTTAGATGGTGAGACAAACTTCTGTTGAGCTAAATCGCCACCAAATTTAATATCCCATTTGTCTTTCCAACTTTCTATATTGTTATCAAGGAATTCAGTGCTAAAATCTCCATTTTCCTCACGCTTATATATGGTATTCACGTCAGTAACACCATTCTTTACATTTTTTGCAAGCTCTTTCAAACCATCATAATTATCCTTTTTGAGTCTAATTATTCTCTTTAAAATATCATCCCATTGTGAAGTAGTATGATATGTCCCAGCATATATTGGACTCCCATCTGGAAGAGTAACTACATTTAAAGGCCATCCTCCCATACCAGTCATTAACTGTGAAGCAGTCATGTAAGCTTGATCAACATCTGGATTCTCCTCTCTATCCACTTTTATATTAATAAAGTTTTCATTCATGATACTAGCAATTGAATCATTAGCAAAAGTTTCATCCTCCATCACATGACACCAGTGGCAACTAGAGTAACCAATGCTTATCACAATAAGTTTGTCAAGCTCCTTTGATACATCAAAAATTGAGTTAGTCCATCTTTGCCAGTTAATTGGATTTTGAGCGTGCTGCTTTAAATAAAGACTCGTTTCTTTATTCAACTGGTTCTGATTTACTGAATTGATATTCACCTCTGAGTTACATGAATAAATGAAACTTAAAATTAGTATATAAAAATTAACTCTAAGTAATGTTTTAATTTTTAAATCTATATTTTTCTTTGTCATAATTATTGATTTTGCAATAAAAACTATTTTTTTTTTATAATTCAACAAAATTGAAAAAAAACTAATTTTTGAAAGATATTTAAAATTGACCTTATCATAAATTTGAATCATAAACATGAAATTAACCTAGTTTATTCACTACTTGAAGTAGTATCTGATTTGCAAAAACCTGCCTTTTTTTGGTTTTTTAGGCAGGTTTTTTTATAGACAATATTTTTCACCCGCACTTATAGATTCATATGTTTCTCTATCAACTTTTCCAGTACCGTAAGGATCAGGCACACCTGTATATAGACCATTGTTACTTGAGTAATTACTTGAACTATTGAACTCTCTTGTGTTTTCTAGTAGCAAGTAATATTCTCCATTTATAATCTCCTTACCCTCGACTGTATAGCATCTTTCTTTTTCACAAGAAAGGATTGATATAAATATCAGAAAGTAAAAAAATCTCATAATTACTCGTATTGTTTCCAGATAAAAGTAGAACCATCATTGTTTACAGCAAGAACATCAAATTTTGCTCTTTCATTAATGGTCTCCATTCCTGGTACATTAATTCCTGCTGGCATTCCAGGGACAGTTATTCCTTTGATATCAGGTTTCTCATTAAGTAATTTAGTAATTGCATCATATGGGACATGACCTTCAATAAAATATCCACCAATAAAACCTGTATGGCATGATGAAAGGCTCATATCTATGCCTGCATTAACCTTTGTATTATACATGTCGTTTGTCTTAATGGCCTCTACATTCATGCCATTACTTTCCATGTTTGTAACCCACCCAGAACAACAACCACAAGTTGGAGATTGGTAGACAACAAGTTTTTCTTTTGTATCTTCGGTGCAAGAGAGCAAAAGAATAGTCAGACTTAAAATTATTTTTTTCATAATGCAAATATCGTTTTTTTTTATAAATGGAACTCAATCAAGTAACGTTAAAAAAAGCATATAATTATTTATCAAAAGATCCCTGTCTTGATCATTTAATAAATAAATTTTCTGATAATATTAATATTTCAGAAAGATATAATGAGAATTATCCCCTTGCATTGGCATATTTAATAATTGAGCAACAGGTTAGTTTTAAAGCTGCAATTGCAATTAAGAAAAGGTTTATTCAAAAAGTAGAAAATCTTACTAATGACCAAGTAATTGATTTAGACGATAAAGATCTTCAATCAGTTGGAATATCATTTAGGAAAGCTATCTACATCAAAAATGTTTTCGAATATTTTAAAAGTAATAATTATGACTTTATAAATGCAACTAATCAAGAGGTAATAAATGAATTAACAAAGATCAAAGGAATTGGAGTTTGGTCATCTGAAATGTTTTTAATGTTTGTGTTGATGAGAATCAATATTTTTTCAAAAGGTGATCTAGCATTGATGAATAGCATCAGAATTAATTATAAGATTGATATAAAGGATGATTATAAATTAAATTCTTTAGTTGAGTCTTGGTCTCCATATAAAAGTGTCGCATCACTACTTCTTTGGAAATCAATTGAAGAGAAATACTTCTTTACATAATTATTAAATTTGCATATGGATAATTTTAAAAATAAAATTTTAAATTTTTACTATGATTTAATGTCTCATCCATTAATCTCAATAATTATCAGAGTTCTTTTTGTATGCTTAGCCCTAATTTTACTTGCTTATTTTCTGTTTTATGCAATAATTTTTGCAGTAATTTTAATTCCTATATACTATATTTGGAAATATCTAAATTCAAAATAAATTGGAAAAACTTTCACCATCTGAAATTGAGTCTAAATTATTAAACCTAGAAAAATGGAGCTTGGATAATGGATATATATTTAGACAATATAAATTAAACTCCTTCATGGATGTGATGAGTCTTTCAAACCTTGTATCAGATAAAGCTGAACAAATTGATCATCATCCAAAGATTATTATTGATTATGATTGTGTTGAATTTAGATTATCAACACATAGTATCGGAGGAATATCTGAACTTGATTTTGAATTAGCTAAATTTATTCAAGAAACTTTTAATGAACTATTCGTTTAATATTAAAAAAATATTATTACTTATCATTATTCTATTTCAAAGCTCATGTAGTAAGCAAGATTCTATTGATGGAGAATTAATTACAGTTGAGTTGGAAGAACTTAATATTGATTTCCCAACAATGAAAATTAATACAAATGGTAGGGAAATAGTTGATGAACCCAAAGTTATGGCTGACCTCTCAGTTATAGAAAACAATAATCAGTCAAATTTTAAAATTGGAATAGAGATTAGAGGAAGTTCTTCTCAATCCTTTCCAAAAAAATCATACGGCTTTGAGACCAAAAACTCAAGTTACACTCAGGATAAAGATTATAGTGTTGGAGGTTTTCCTAGTGAAGAGGATTGGATTTTATACGGCCCATATACTGATAAGTCATTAATAAGAAATAAACTTGTTTTTGATTTATCTAATAGTATCGGTTTTAAAGCTAGTAATACTAAGTTTTACAATTTATTTATCAATGATAGAAATAATGGTCTATACATATTAATGGAAAAGATTAAAAGAGATGTAAATAGAGTTAATATTTCTCCATTTGACCAAAATTCAGATGAAGGAGGATTTATTGTTAAAATTGATAAACCAACAAGTGAAGGAGCCAGTTGTAACACTTGTTATAACGAATCATTTTCATTTAGATCAAATTATGACACTAAAGGAAGTATTTCTGATGAATCTGAAATTTATTTTATATATCATTACCCAAAGCCAATTGAAATAAATGAAAATCAAAAAAAATACATAATCTCAACTATAAATAATTTTGAAACAATATTAGCAGAGGATAATTTTGATTTCTCTGAAAATCCTAATTATCTAAATTTTATTGATATTGATAGCTTTATTGATTTTTTTATTATTAATGAGCTTACAAAAAATATAGATGGATATAGATTAAGTACTTACCTGCACAAAGATTCATCTGGAAAATTGAAAATGGGTCCAATTTGGGACTTTAATCTAGCATTTGGAAATGCTAATTATTGTCAAGGTAACAAAGCAACAGGCTGGGGTTATAAATTTAATTCAATATGCTCAGGCGATGTTTGGCAGGTACCTTTTTGGTGGGATAGGTTAATGGAAAGTGAATATTTTAAAAATAAACTAAAAAATAGATGGGTAGAACTAAGGCAGGTAAAGCTTAGTAATATTACTATAAATAACCTTATAGATTCTCATGTTAAGTATTTATCTAACAACGATGTGATAAATGAAAACTTTATTAATTGGCCAATTATTGGGAAATGGATATGGCCGAATTCATTTATAGGCAATACACATGATGAAGAAATTACTTATTTAAAACAATGGATAGACAGAAGATTGAACTGGCTAGACCAACATATGGGATTTCTTTAAGGTACTCTTTTACCTTGACTTGACTCTAAAAGCTCAAACCAGTCAATTAAATCAATTTGAATTTTAAGTGATTTTATGCTTTTTTTTATTCTATCAGATTTTGTAGTTCCAATTACTGGATAGATTTTAGATGGATGATTTAATAACCAGCATAAAAGTAATTCATAGTCAGTACAATCATATTTGTTCTTAAGCTTGACTACCACTTTATTTAGATCATCATTCTCATCTTTGAAGTATGAGCCAAGTGGGCTGTAAGCCATTGGTAAAATATTATTTACCTGCATATATTCTAATGTACCATCAAACATATGATCAACATGAGTAAGAGATAAGTTTATTTGATTGTATAATATCTCAACTTTATCTTTGAACATTTCCATTTGACTAGTTGTAAAATTTGAGACACCAAAACTTTTAATTTTACCACTTTTAATTAGACTATTAATTGTATCAGTTATAATAGATACATCCATTAGAGGGCTTGGTCTATGAAGTAAAAGGCAATCTAGGTAATCAGTTTTAAGATATTTCAAAGAATTGTCAACAGATTTTATAATATGATCTTTTGAGTAGTCATAATGTTTAATTTTAATTGGCATCTTTTCACTTGGATACATTATACCACATTTAGATATAAAAAAAACATCTTCTCTCTTAATTCCTGTGTCTGCAAAGGCATCTCCAAATGATTTCTCAGTAGTATAACCGCCATATATATCAGCATGATCAAATGAATTGATCCCAGAATCAAATGATTCAGAAATCAATTGACGCATCTCTTGCTTTGAATAATTGACTCCCCAAGTACCCCAGTTCATTGTTCCTGAAATTATTCTAGATAGATTCATCCTTGAAATGGAATTGATGAGTGGTGAAGATTAATTTTTACTAATCCATTTATTTTTTTATAACCAAATGAGAATTCTACCTTAATTTTTGAGCTATCATTTTCAAATGTATAATTCCCCATAGCCAGCGCATTTTCTTCACCTAAAATAATATCTGAATTTTCAAAAGTAATTTTAGACCAATTAGACAATGCAAAGCCAGTATCCTCATCACACTCCCTAAATTTTCCTGCAATAAAATAGGATATGGCGGATTTTTTATTATTTCTAAATTGAATATCCTTAGCTTTTGTTGGTTTAAAGAGTACTTGATCATCAAAATTATAAAGTCTGTCTAAAAAATCACTTACGTATTTTTCAAGTGATTTTCTATCACTAGATATTTGACCCATTTTAATTATTCCTTCAGACCATAAATTTTGAGCTTTAATGATATCTTGTTTAGTCATATTGTTAAATATATAAAATGTTAGACTACTGTTCAATTGAATCTGCTGAAAAACCAGTTATTTCATTTCCATCAGACGAAAAGTTAATTTCAATAGGGTTGCAACAAACCTCGCAATCTTCTATGTATGAGTCAGTGTAAACAGACTTATCAAATATCATTGATATTTCTTCCCAACAGTATGGGCATTGAAAGAAATATTCTTCTGTCATGAAAAAAAACTCATTATTATACTAAACAGAAACATAATTATAATCAAAATTAAAAAAGGTCTAAAGAATTTCATTTTATAATCAAATTTGTAATTATAGATATAAAAATCAAAAAAATTATCAAAATGTTAGTTAAATATTATTAAAATGATAATTCTTAATATTTGGGTAAAGCTTATAATGAAATAATGTTTTCTTATAATTAATTTTACATTCTATTTAACTGAAAAATTAAAAATATTATGAAAAAACTATCATTATTATTTGTATTATTTACATTGGCAAGTTTGCCTTCTAATTTAAATTCCCAGGAATTTAATTATTTTACAATTCATTTTATTCAAGTACCACAGGAAAATGTTTCTGAGGTTGCAAGATTAGAAACAACTTATTGGTCAAAAGTTGCACAATCAAATATTGACTCAGGGAAACAATCAGCTTGGGGACTTGTTGCTAGAGTTGGTGGTGGGTCAGATTCTTGGACTCACGCATTTATGAATGTATATGAAACAGCTGAACAGATGGCTGCGGCAAGCTCAAACTATGACTCTAAGGCTATTTTAGGAATTGATCCACAAGATATTGCCACTTTTGATTATATAGAAGGTTATGGTTTGACTCATTGGGCTTTAAGGGCATTCATTCCAGGTTATGCTGATTTTACTGTATGGAACTTTGGAAAACCTCTTAATGCTTTTGCTTTTATCAATGAGCAAACTAATGTTTGGCAACCTGCATTTGAGAAAAACATGGGTGGAAGAGAATTTTGGGGAGCTGCTTTAAAAATTAATAATGTTACAGAAGAATATTCTACAGTCCTTACAATGGATGGATATGAAACATTAGCTGAAGCATTTAGAGCAATGAACGGTGAAATTCCAAATCAACCCAATCCAAGATCAAAAGTTTCTGAAATAATGCCTGACGGATTTTCTGCTAGAGTTATTGTTGAGACTTTAATCTGGCTAACTAATTAAATATTATAAACTATAAAACACATCTATGAAAAAATTTATTACGATAATTGCATTTTTACTGGTAAGTATTTCAGTTAGTGCGCAAAATTATTTTTCTGTTACATATATCAATGTCTCACCTGAAAATGTATCAGAAGTTGCAAGATTAGAATCAACTTATTGGTCAAAAGTTGCACAGGCAAATATTGACTCAGGTAAGCTTTTAGCTTGGGGGCTTTTTGCAAGAGCAATACCTGCTGGAAACGATACTTGGACTCACGCTTACATAAATGTTTATGATTCTTTAGAAAAAATGCTTGATTTTGGACAATGGAATCCACAAGAAATTCTAGGAATTAATAATCAAGATATAGCTACTGGAGATCTTGTTAATAATTATGTTGTACATCATTATAAGGTGCAGGCAAGCATTAATGGTGATTCTCAATTTAGTGTCTGGAATTTTGCTAGACCAGAAAATCTTCAAGGTTTTGTAATGGACAACATAAATTTATGGAAACCATTTTTTGAGAAGGATATGGGAGGTAGAACTTCATGGGGTATTGGTACCAAAATAACAAATGTTACTTCAGATAATGCTACAGTAATGACCTGGGATGGATATGGATCTCTGCTTGATGCTGTTAGTGCTCTTGATTACCCTCTTGACGCATCTTCTTTTGAAGGACCTAAAGGTGATAAAACATCTGAGTACAATCCAAATGGATGGGGTGCTCAGGTAATTGTTCAAAGAGCTCTCTGGCTCAGTTCAAGTCAATAATTTAATTTATTAACCATAAATTAATTTAAAAACCCCTTGGAAACTTGGGGTTTTTTTAATTAAGTTAATAATACAATTGCCATTATAATCATTATGGCATTTTCAATAAATGTTGCTTCAGTCATGGGAAGCTTCAAAGTTGTCCCTAGACATGCACAATTAATCGACCTTTTATCTAATAGTGTTTGAGTAATTCCAACAGATGTAATTCCCAAGATTACAATTGTTATTAATAAAGCTATATTAACTTCAATTCTAATTAAAAACATTAGACCTAATAATATTTCAATAAATGGATATATATATCCATATATGGTAATTTTTTTTGCAAGTGGGTCATACATTTTGAATGATGTTGAGAATCCTTTTATATCAAGAATTTTAAAAAAACTAAATATAATATAGAATAGTCCCATAAAATCAAGCATTGCGTTAGTTAAATTCCAGTCTTTAAAATTTAATAATATACTTGTAATTAATATATATCCAAGGATTATAAATAAAGGCTTAAGTTGTTTGATTTTACTTGACTTTATTATCTCATTATCTTGAACATGTTCATTGCTTATAACATTATATTTAGAAGGTAAACAATCTGATATTAAGGAAAAGCTAATGGGATTTTTGGAATAAATAATAGCTTCACTTTTAGTCAGATCTACTTGAACATCATAAACTCCATCTAATAAACTTAGTTTACTTTCTACAGTTGATTTACAACCGTTACAAGTCATTCCAGAAATTTTAATTGTGCTTTTCATTTCATAAAATTACCTAAATTTATATTTATATGAATAAAATAAAATTTATATCGCTAATTCTATCTATCTTTTTTTTAAGCTCTTTTAGTGATAATAATTTTTCAATCCTAAGTCAGGAAAAAAATGAGTTAATTCATTTATTTAATGGAATTGATCTATCTGGTTGGATAATTCATGGAACCGAGAAGTGGTATGTTGAGAACGGAGAGTTAGTTTGTGAAAATGGACCAGATAAGCAGTATGGATATCTTTCAACTTCTGAATATTATGATGATTTTATATTAACACTT
>Ga0208390_1000210_pt1 | contig 19761 bp, 17 predicted proteins | sample Knorr_S7_td_Surf_FD_185594 | JGI IMG/M metagenome (GOLD analysis project Ga0208390, IMG submission 185594) | Marine microbial communities from Southern Atlantic Ocean transect - Knorr_S7_td_SurfaceA_ad_6m_LV_A (SPAdes) (version 2) | ecosystem: Environmental > Aquatic > Marine > Oceanic | place...
TGTTTATAATAGCTCTTCCATGACCCATACTAATAAATTTATCCCTAATTCCACTTTGGATTATTGGATCAAGTTTTAATAATCTTATATAATTTGTAATTGTTGATCTATCTTTTCCTAACTTCTTGCTCATCTCATCGTGAGAAAGATTTAATTCTTCTATAAGTCTTTTGTATGAAATTGCAATTTCAATTGCATCTAAATCTCTTCTTTGAATATTTTCAACTAGTGCCATTTCCAAAGATGATTGATCATTAGCTTTTCGTATGTAAGCTGGAATTGAATCTAAATTTAATTTCTTAAAAGCTCGTAATCTTCTTTCGCCAGATATTAAGATGTATTTTCCATCATTTTCTTTTACAGTTATAGGTTGTATTAGGCCTAACTCGTTAATTGATGAAGCTAGTTGTTCAAGTGAATTTTGATTGAAATTTGTCCTTGGTTGGTCTGGGTTGAGACTAATATCATTAACATCAATTTCGTTAATATTATTTGAGTTAATGTTTTGTTTAAACCTATTATTATCATCCTCATTTAAGATTGCTGATAATCCACGACCTAAAACTCTTTTTTTATATGCTTTTGCCAAATTAATTTAAATTTATTATTTCTTGAGCAAATTTAATATAACTTTTTGACCCTTTACTTGTCGCATTGTAAACAATTATACTTTCACCATGACTTGGAGCTTCACCTAAGCTAACATTTCTAGGAATTATTGTATTAAAAACCATATTTCCAAAATGCTTTTTTACATCTTCTTTTACTTGATTAGACAATCTTAATCTAGAGTCAAACATGGTAAGTAATATTCCTTCTATTTCTAAAATATTATTATGAACATTTTGTACACCCTTAATAGTATTAAGGAGTTTTCCAAGCCCCTCGAGAGCATAGTACTCACATTGTATTGGAATTATTACAGAGTTTGAAGCTGTTAAAGCATTTAAAGTGATTAGTCCTAAAGATGGTGGACAATCGATAATTAAAAAATCATAATCATTTATAATTTCTGAGAAAACGCTTTTAAATACATATTCTCTTTTTGGAATATCAACTAATTCAATTTCAATTGCTACTAAATCAATATTCGCTGGAATTAAATCTAAATTTGGACTACTGGTTTTTATTACAGCGTCTTTAGCTTTACAATTTTTTAATAACACATCATAAATTGAGAAGTTAAAATCTTCTGAATTAATACCAATACCTGAAGATGCATTACCTTGTGGATCAGCATCAATTAATAAAACTTTTTTTTCTAAAATTCCGAGAGAAGCAGCTAAACTGACAGATGTTGTCGTTTTACCAACACCACCTTTTTGATTGGAAATTGAAATTATTTTGCCCATTACTTTTCTAAAAATTCTATAATATAAATCTCCTCATTTTCTTTCTTCATAAAAAGCTTTTCTCTCGCATATTTTTCTAAACTATCTAAATTTTCAAGTGAAGAAATTATTTTTTTATCTATAGCTATATTTTTTTCTAACTCGGCTTTTCTTTTTTCTAATTCATTAATTTCTTTTCTAAGTTTTAAATTAACTATTACCGAATTTGAGTCCCAAAAGAAAATCCAAATTAAAAAAACTGTTGTAATGATTAAATATATATTTCCGAATAATTTATAAAACTTAGATTTTTTTATTTTTTTTATCAATTTTATTCAATTTAATTTCTATTTCTTGATATATGCTTTTATAGTTAGTGTTATTATCTAGAATCAAATTTGCAAATTTCTTGTTAGGCTCAACATATTTTTCATGCATAGGTTTTATCACATTTTTATACTTATTTTTAATTAAGTTCATTTTACCACCTCTTTCTAGAATGTCTCGCGTTATTCTTCTTTTAAGTCTAGTATCACTATCAATATCCAAAAATATAGTTAAATCGAAAAAATCTCTAATTTTTTTATTCAACAATATGAACAATCCATTAACTAATAATACATCAGGCTTGTTAATACGATAAGTTTTTTTTTTCCTCAGATGTGTTTTATAGCAATATGTTGGAGTGTCAACATTACTTCCTTGACTTATTTTGTTAAGATGTTCATAAAATAATTTAAAATCAATACTATTTGGATTATCAAAGTTCATAGAATTTCTTTGACCTGTGCTTAATTTTTTAAAATCCTTATAATAATTGTCTAATTCTAAATGATCTATTTTTATATCCCAATCCCTAAAAAAATGAATTATTTTTTTTGATAATGTACTTTTTCCAGATGCGGTCCCTCCGGATATTCCTATAATTATCATTTTTTATTAATTAACTCATCAACATATTCTTCGGTAATAATTTTATCATATTTATTATTCCAACTATTTAAAATATAATTCATTACATCAGCAACTTCATCTGAATATAGACCCATATTTTCCATATAACCTTCATATTTTTCACCATTTACAATTATATCACCCTCAATTCCCCCTTTTTTTACTGCAATAATACTTTCTTTAATATGTTTAAATAAAAAATCAGACTTATCAAGTGGAGGATAAATTCCTTTAATACCTTTTCCGTCAGGTGAGTGACATCTTAAACACAGATCCTCATAAAGTAGTTTTCCTCTCTCCACAGATTTTTCTTTTTCTTGAGAGAAAATAACACAGCTAAATAGTAGAAAAAAAACAAATCTCATTCTTTTGGTACTATTTTAAATATGCCTTTATTTTCAACAGTGAAATAGATAAATCCATCAGGACTTTCTTTTACATCTCTTACTCTTCCGATTGAATCTGCAATTTTTTCTCGATAAACAACTTTATTATTTTTATTAAGTACAAGTCTTTCTAGATATTTAAATTTAAGTGAACCGGTTAATAAGCTTCCCTTCCATTTTTTATATTTATTAGAGCTTACATACGCAAATCCACTTGGTGCAATAGATGGAATCCAATAATATAATGGTTGCTCCATTTCAGGGTGTTCTTTTTCATCAGTTATTGTAGTTCCACTATAATTAATTCCATAAGTAATTTTTGGCCAACCATAATTTTTTCCTTTGCTAATTATATTGATTTCATCACCACCTTTTGGACCATGTTCATTAGTCCAAATTTTTCCGGTTTTGGGATGTAAAAATATCCCCTGAGGATTTCTATGTCCATATGAATAAATGGCTTTAATAGTATTTTCATCATTCACAAATGGATTATCATCAGGTATAGTTCCATCATCATTAATTCTGTAAATTTTTCCTCCGTCTAAGCTTAAATTTTGAGGAAGCTCGTCCCTGTTTCCTCTGTCACCAATTGCAAAAAATAATTTACCATCATTATCAAATTGTAATCTTGTTCCAAAATGTTGACCCCTTGTTGAATTTCCTTCTCCTTTATATAGGAGTTCTAAATCAGTTAGTTTATTTTGAATTAATTTCGCTCTTGAAACAGCTGTATTACCTCCACCATCTTCCCTGCTTCCTAATGCGTATGAAATATATATCAAATTATTGTTAGCAAAGTTAGGATGAAGTTCTAAATCTAAAAGACCACCCTGTCCCCTTAAGTAAATTTCAGGAACATTTTCAACTTTTATACTTTTTCCGTCTTTTATTATAAAAATTTCACCCCTTTTTTCTGCATAAATTATAGTTTCATTATTTAAAAACTCAATACTCCATGGAATTTCAACATCCGAATAAATATTTTTAATTTCATAATTTATTGTTTCAGGTATGTTAATAGTTTCATCATCTCGAATATAGGTTTCACCAAGCTGGGCACAAGAAATATTGATACTTAGAATTAAAAAAATTAAAATTTGGATATTTTTCATATAAATAAATTTAATAAAATAGTCGGAATGACAGGATTTGAACCTGCGACCCCACGCACCCCATGCGTGTACGCTACCAGACTGCGCCACATTCCGGAAATGCAAAGATAGATTTATTATGATTTATATATTTACAATAAAATGAAAATTAAAATTATACTTTGTTACATTTTACTTTTAACTGTTTTTTCATGTAAATACAGTCAATTTCAAAAACCAAATATTATTATCTTTTTAACTGATGATCAAGGTTGGGGAGATTTAAGTATTCATGGAAATACAAACATTAGTACTACAAATATTGATAATCTAGCTAAAAACGGAGTAAGTTTTAATCGTTTTTATGTGAGTCCTGTTTGTTCACCAACAAGAGCAGAATTATTAACAGGAAAATATTTTGTTAGAAGCGGAGTTAATGGAGTTACAAGAGGTTATGAAAGAATGAATCTTGATCATAAGCTTATCTCAAGTTATTTTAAAGAAAAAAGTTATGAGACAGGACTTTTTGGTAAATGGCATAATGGATCACAGCCACCATATCATCCTAACAACAGAGGATTTAAAGAGTTTTATGGATTTACATCAGGTCACTGGGGAAACTATTTTGATCCAATTATTGAAAAAAATGGTAAACTTACTAGAGGTGAGGGATATATAACAGATGATATTACAAATAAATCAATAAGTTTTATTGAAAACTCTAATTCTCCATTTTTTGCTCTAATTTCATATAATACTCCTCATTCGCCAATGCAAGTGCCGGACTCTTTTTTTGAAAAAAAAGAAGTTAAATTACAAGGCAGATATGCTAAAAATGAAAATATTCTAAAAACAAAAGCAGCATTAGCTATGGTTGAAAATATTGATTACAATGTAGGAAGAGTTATAAGTAGTTTGAAGAAGGGTAAAAAATATGAAAATACTATTGTTATTTTTCTGAGTGATAACGGACCCAACGGAAATCGATGGAATTCAGAAATGAAAGAAAGTAAAGGAAGTACCAATGAAGGTGGAGTTCGTGTTCCATTCTTCATTCAATGGCCTAAAAAAATACCAAAAGGAATAGTTGTAGAACAAATTACTAGCGTAATGGACGTATATCCTTCATTGATTGACCTCGTGGGCTTTGATCATGAACTTAATTTTGATGGAAATAGTTTTAAAAAATATATATATAATCCAAACCTGAAAGATGATGAACGAAAAATATTTTCTTTTTGGAATAGAAGACTTAGTGTAAGAAATAATAATTTTATTTTAGATCACAAAGACAGTCTGTACGATCTCAACGAAGACTTATCACAAACAAAAGCTGTAAATAACAAGCATTATTCAACATACAAAGAATTAAAAAAATCTAAAGAAGTATTAGTATCTACTGTATTATCAAAATATGATAATACAATTAACAGAGATTTTACTGTGAATTATGAAAAATCTAAATTTACTCATCTTCCTGCAAGAGATGCTACATTTAACGGAGATTTAAAAAGAAGCTCGATTCATGCTAATTGTTCATTCATAGAAAACTGGACTAATGATCAAGATTATATTTTTTGGAATATTAATTCATTAAGTTCTGGACTCAATACAGTTCATCTTTATTATACTTTACCTGAAAACAGTGAAGGGACTGAGATGTCTTTAGAATTCATGGATAAAATAATTTATAAAAAAATTCTTAAATCACATGATCCTATTCTTGAAGGTATGGATAATGATAGGATAGAAAGAATTGAATCGTACATTAAAAATTTTAAGAAAATAACTTTTGGTGATTTATTTTTTAAAGAGGGAAATTCTGTTTTAAAGTTAAAAACCTCACGATTAATTGGAGAGAAATCTATTGACTTTAGGTTGTTAGTTTTGGAAAAAAAATAGATTTTTAATTAAAATTATTCATTTAAAATTATAGAATAGTAAAGTTATTGTTGTCACTTGAATTTATTTACTTTTAAATATTGATAAAAATTGTATTGGCAATATTAAAACTCATGAAATAATAAATTATAACCCAAAACCAATATCAAATAGTAAATCATTTGATTTCGTATTTGATCCATCTTCAGCATTTATTGGCCATGGATATGATAGAGTACCTGTTGGTTCATAGTCACCGAACAAAATATCTGAAACCCCATTGCCCTCAGTTCCTGGAAGCCAAATCGCACCAAAAGCATCCCAATTTTCTATATGATCAGAAATGTTCATGGGTCTTCCAGAAATTAATAAAACAATGACCCTATAACCTTTCTTTTTGAGATTTTTAATTGTAATTAAATCCTCATTCATTAAGTCGAGATTTTCTTTATCACCAAAAAATTCTGTGTAAGGATCCTCACCAATTACAACAACAGCTAAATCACCATTAGAATCTTCTAGTTCTAATACATTTTTTGAATAAATAATATTTGTTTCATTTGAAACAGTTTTTTTTATTCCATCCAAAATGGTAGTTCCAATAGTAATTTCACCTTGACCACCTTGCCAATCGATTGTCCACCCACCACATTGCATACCCAAGTTGTCAGCACCTCTGCCAGAAACAATGAGTTTATTAATATTTTTTGAGATTGGTATAATATTTTCATTTTTTAGCAATACGAAACTCTCTCTCACAGCTTGTCTAGCTATTGATCTGTGATCATCCGATCCAATTTTAGACAAAGCGCTATCACCAGCAATTGGACGATCGAATAATCCATTTCTAAATTTAACTTTTAAAATCCGCTTCACGGCATCATTTATCCTGTTTATCTCAATTGAGCCTTCTTCAACACTTTCTTTTAACAATTTGATAAATTTTTTATAAGGTTGAGATTGACCTGGAACCATAACCATATCTATTCCAGCATTGATCGAAGTAATTATATCAGACTTGTAATTACCAGGTATTTCATCAATTCCTTGCCAATCAGAAATTACAAAACCTTTAAATCCCATTTCAACTTTTAACAAATCAGTCAAAAGCTCTTTACTGGCATGACATTTTACGCCATTCCAACTGCTATATGAAGCCATAATGGTTTGCACATTTGCATCTATAGCAGCCTGATATTTAGGAATTAAATTTAATTTCAAATCGTCTAAATTAATTTCAGTATTTCCTCTGTCAACTAGACCTCTCATTCCAGTTCCAAACTCAGTATTTCCATCACCAATAAAGTGCTTTGCACATGCTGCAATCCTCTTACTATGACCAGTTGTTACATTCTGATAACCTAAAACTGCAGCCTTGCCTAATTTTTCAACTATCTTTGGATCACTAGAAAAACCTTCATAAGTTCTTCCCCACCTGTAATCTTCTGGCGATGATAGGCATGGTGCGAAGGTCCAATCAATTCCAGTTGCTGCAACTTCAATTGATGTAATCTCAGAAATTTTATAAACAAGATCAGGATTATTAGTTGCTCCTAAACCAATATTGTGTGGAAAAATAGTTGCGCCATAAACATTGTTATGACCATGAACAGCATCTATCCCATAAATTAAAGGAATTTGTAGTCTTGATTTTAAGGATTCTGATTGGTACTTATTGTACATTTCTAGCCAAGCTCTAGGTTCGTTTACACTAGGACTAGAACCACCACCACTTAATAAAGATCCAATTGAATATTTTGATATATCAGTAATTGTGTCTAGGAATCTTTGGTCAATTTGAGTCATCTGACCAATTTTTTCATCAATATTCATCATCATCACAATCTCATCAACTTTTTTATTGATTTGATTTTCTGTCAATTTACTTTTTGATTGATAATTACATGAAATATTAATATATAGCAGACCCACAAAAAAAACTGTATATTTTTTCATAAATAAAATTTTACAAATATTAATTTTAAATGTAAAGTTTATTTATTTAATTTAAATTTTTTCAACATTATTTTAATATAATAATCTTATTTTTTGAGTTGAGTAATTATTAATTTACATGGATTTTTAAGAGTAAAACAGAATATGAGCCTAACTTGTTAAAAAATAAAAGCCAAGCTCGCTTCTTTTGCCTGTGCAATAGTTGCTTCTATGTTATTAAGCACAATTAATTTAATTTAAATTTTATCTTTTATCCTAGTACTTACCTGCTTATTAAATTACAATTTAATTATTATATTAAATGAAAAATTGACCAAAACAATTAATTCTAACTATAATTTTATGAGGAGTTTTCTTTATACAATGCTAACCCTATTAGTATTCTTATTGTCTGTTAATGCTCAAAAAACGACAATAACAAATTTAGAGGTTGATAAGCTAATTTCTCCAATTGGATTAGATAATAAAAATCCAGATTTTTCATGGATTATTAATTCTGAAGATTTTAATGTATCACAAACACACTACCAAATTTTCGTCGCTACTGACGAAATTTTTTCAAAAAATAGTTTGGTTTGGGACTCTGGAAAAGTAACATCTGATGAATCAGTTTATGTTAAGTATACTGGAAAAGAACTTTCGTATGATACCCAGTATTTTTGGACGGTAAAGGTATGGACAAATCAGTCTAAACGTTTTTATCAGAGTAAAATAATGAATTGGAAAACAGGTCTAATGAATGCTGATAATTGGAAATCTAATTGGATTTCAGTAATTGATCGAGATCGAGATGTGCCGCAAGCCCCGTATTTTATTAATGACTTTCGACTCAATAAAAAAATCATATCCGCAAGCTTATATATTACATCAAGAGGTGTATATGAAGCACACATTAACGGAGTTAGGGTTGGAGATTCTTTCCTTACACCAGGTTGGACATCTTATAGCAATCGAATTCAATATCAAGCTTATGATGTAAAAGAAATGCTCACAGAAGGAGAGAATAGAATAGGAGTTGTTTTGGCTGATGGTTGGTTCAAAAATTTTAAACCTAATCAAGGGAATAGAATTACGGATTATGGAAAAAGTACCTCTTTTATCTCTGAAATGATCATCACTTATCATGACGGGTCTAAAGAAAGTATTATAGATGATCAAAATTGGAATTATCATTTTGGAGCAATTAGAAGTTCTTCCATTTATAATGGAGAGACTATAGACCTTAATTTATACGATCACTTGTGGGCTCAACCAACTAACCAAAATAATCACTTGAAAAAGGCTCAAATAGCCGATAAGTACAGAGGCAGATTAGATCATACTAGAAATGAAATGATTAAAAAAAGAGAAGTTCTTTCAGCTAAGGAATTAATTATTACTCCCTCGGGTGACAAGGTCATCGACTTTGGACAAAACCTTGTAGGTTGGGTTCAATTTAAGTCTGATTTACCTAAAGGGTCAGAGATTAAACTATATCATGCAGAGGTGCTTGACAAAGACGGGGAATTTTACACCAAGAACCTTAGAAAAGCCAAACAAATAAATACCTTTATTTTGAATGGTGATAAAAATGAAATTTGTCGTCCTGTCTTTACCTTTCAAGGATTCCGATACTTAAAGATTGAGGGAATGAATCAAATTAATCTTGATGATTTTCAAGCTGTTGCACTTTATTCAGATATGGAATTTACTGGTCAGTTGACTACCTCCAATGATTTGATTAATAAACTGCAACAAAATATCCAATGGGGGCAAAGAGGTAATTTCTTAGACGTTCCTACCGACTGTCCTCAAAGAGATGAACGACTTGGATGGACTGGGGACGCACAGGCATTTTTTAAAACCGCGGGTTTCAATATGGATGTCAAAAACTTTTTTGATAAATGGCTGATTGATCTATCCTTAGATCAGCGTTCAGATGGAGCTGTTCCAGGTGTAGTTCCTCATAACAATTATTTGGATCCAAACAATTCCAATAATATTGAAGGTACATTTGGAAGAACAGGTTGGGCTGATGCTGCAACGATTATCCCTTGGAATTCTTATCTAATTTATGGTGACAAAAAAACATTGGAGCGTCAGTATCAAAGCATGAAAGACTGGGTAAATTTTATGAGTAATAACTCAGAAAATAATCTTTTTATAAAAAAAGACCATTGGGGTGACTGGCTTTTTTTCTCAAGAGATAACGATAATTCTGGAAGGTCAGCTGTTACTAGTAAAAAGTTGATTGCCCAAGCTTTTTATTGTTACTCTACTAAACTGTTAATTAACACAGCCAAAGTATTAGAAATTCAAGAGGATATAGAGAAATATTCAGCTATATATGAAAAAATTCGTTATGCTTTTAATGCTGAATTTGTATCTAATAACGGTATGTTGATGTCTGATACTCAGACTGCTTATGTTTTAGCGCTTCAGTTCAATTTACTCTCTGATGAACATACTGAAATTGCAGTGAATCGACTTGTTGACAACATTAAAGACTACGGCCATTTAACCACAGGATTTTTGGGAACTCCATTTTTATGCCATGTTTTATCCGACAACGGTAAGCATGCTGAAGCTGTAGAACTTTTGTTACGGACCAAGTATCCTTCTTGGTTGTACCCTGTCACAAAAGGTGCTACTACGATTTGGGAGCGATGGAATGGGATTAAACCCGATGGAACTTTTCAGTACCCAAGTATGAATTCATTTAATCATTATGCTTATGGTGCCATAGGGGAGTGGATGTATTCTAATTTAATGGGATTAAAAATTAATAATAATTTTCCTGGTTTTAAGCGTTATACTATTAGGCCTTTGTTCGATAAAAACTTCGATAATATTGATGGAAGCTTTAACTCTAATTATGGAAAAATTGCCATTTCGTGGTCAAGGAAAAAAGAGGATCTAAAGTTATTCCTAAATATACCTGCAAACACCAAAGCAGATGTTATTCTTGATAAGAATCACCCAGGTTATTGGGTATTAAACGATAAAAAATTGAATGCAAAATTAATTGGAGATCAAGCATCTGAGGAAAAAATAAATTTAGTACTGGGTTCAGGTAAATATCATTTTAGTTTCGTAAAAAAATAAATCATTTTGAATAAAGTGCGATTTTTAGATCAAGTTTATTTCTCATTTTTTTGAGAATATTTTTGTATTCCTTATCACTTGCCAAATTATTTAATTCTTTAGGATCATTTTTTAAGTTGTATAATTCTTCGGGTGCATTGATAGTTTTGTACCTAAAATATTTCCATTGTTCAGTCCTAACCCCTTCACTTGGCGGGATTGGTAGGAAGTCCCATAAATGTTCTATCATCAATTCCTCTCTTTTGTCCTTCGAAATTCCATCATAAACATATGGGACTAAGCTCATTCCATGTGTTTTTAAATTTGATTTAATTCCAGCAAAATCCAGAATCGTCGTAGCCAAATCAACATTAGCTACCATGTCATTCACATCGTAGTGTTTTTTCGCTCTTGGGTCATAAATTATAAGCGGTACTCGGACAGAATTATCATACATCAGCCACTTTCCTGCTATTTGCCTTTCTCCAAGAAAATAACCATTATCTCCCATCCAAATAATAATTGTATTATCAGCAATACCTTTTTTTGAAAGTATTTCTCTGATTTTACCCAATTCTATATCAATGCCACCAATCATCCTGTAATATCCTTTTATGCTCTCTTGATACCTTTGCTTAGTATCATAACGCCAGAACCAACGTAATCGATTAAAACCCTTTCTAACTTCTTTGGGTAACGCTGCAAAACGATCATTAGATGCATTACTTGGATTAGGAATTTCAATATTTCTAAAAAAATCATCTACCTCTTCTTGCCAGAAATATTGTTTTTTAATTCCTTCCCATGCACCGTCATGGGCGTGAGGAGCACTAAAACTAATTGACAAACAGAAAGGCTGATCGATCGGAGCATTATCAATAAATTTTAGAGCTTTATCACCTGTATATCTGGTCAAGTGGACCGTATCTTTTCCTATAGTTTTATAATAATAACCTCGGCGATCTTTGAATTTATTATTACGATCATAAACTTCAAATTCAGAAAAAAGATTTGATAAATTACCATTATTTTTAATACCAAACTTTCCAAAAAAACCCGTATGATAACCATTTTTTTTTAGTATAACAGGATAATTTTCTTTTAAATAAATTGGGTCAAGAGTAGTTCCGCCTAATGTAAAATTATGTTTTCTCTCATACAAACCAGTGATGATTGAAGCGCGGCTCGCACCGCAAATTGGAGTAGTTACAAACGCTTTATTAAAATAGGTTCCCTCTCTTGCAAGTTTATCTTGCTCGGGGGTTTTGATAATTTTATTCCCAGCATATCCAATAGCATCCCATCTCTGATCATCTGTTAAAATAACAATAATATTCGGTAAATTATCGCTTTTCTTTTTCTTGCAAGAAAAGTAAGTTAGGCCCAGAAAGCAGAGAATTAAAACACTATTTTTCATAAACTAAATACTTTTCATAAACTACATTATCCAGGTGAATTACCAGGTTTTTTTTATTAAATATCTAAATATCCAACATTTTAACTGCTTTATCAATCATTATTTTCATTCAGTTCACATATTTAATTGGTTGCCACCAATTATCGATTTTTTCACTCAAAAATGTAACAATATCTGGGTATTCTTTTGCTAAATTTACCTTTTCATCAGGATCATTTTCTAAATCATATAACTGTGGTTGATTTGAGTAGTATCCATAATACTGTTCGTCGGGTAAAGTAAATTCACGGACAACCATTTTTGTATTTGGAAGCATTAATTTCCATTTCTTATTTAATGCAACTTTGTATAATACTGTTTCAGTTGGATGCTCAATGTTTAAGATATCGTGATGATAGCATTCGACAAAAAGAGTTTCACGTGCATTTAATTTATCTTTTTCCATAATACTGATCCCTGATAATTTCTCTCCAGTAATATTTAAAAAATCTAAAACAGTGGGTACTAGGTCTATATTACTGACTAACGTTGAAGTATTCATTTCAGGCTCAATTACCTTTGGAAGCTTGAACATAATAGGTGTTCTAATCCCACCTTCATGAGGTGCTCTTTTTGAACGTGGTGCATAACGATTTTGTTTATTTGATTGAATCCAACCATTATCAGCTGTATAAACTATTAGTGTGTTTTCTTCCAAAGAGTTCTTCTTTAAATAATTCATTAAATCACCAACAGTTTTGTCAAACCATTCACACATAGCCCAATACTTTGCAACAGCTTCATTAGGTGCTAACTTAATGTATTTATCGAACAATTCAGTAGGGGGATTATGTGGTGTATGAGGCAAAAAAGGAGCATACCAAACAAAAAACGGATCTCCATCTTCCTGTGTTTGATCAATAAAGCTAAAAATAGGATCTAGTCCCTCTCGTCCAATTTTCAAACCGTTGTCTCCATGCCTTCCCATTTTTGTATAATCTCCGTGGGTCATTCCTCCATTAAATTTACCTTCTTCCCATGAACCTAACCACCATTTTCCAGATTGAAAAGATTTATATCCTTTTACATTGAGGTAATCCGTTAAAAGTTTATTTTTATAAAAACCTTTCTTAATAAAATCAAATTTTTCGTTTCTTTCTCTACTGTAAAGGTAGTTGTTGATCTTTTTTTTCTTTTTTGTCAATTTATAACCATTTTTAATCCATAAAGACGCATCTCGATCAGAATCCCCAGCATCATTCCCCGTTTGTTGATGTTCGAAAGCATATTTACCAGTTATAATGCTAGCAAGTGAGGGTCCACATAGCGGACTAGTCACATACCCTTTGGAATAAGTGGCTGATTCTCTTGCTAATTTATCTATGTTTGGTGTTTGAATATGTGGGTGGCCCATAAAACTATAATCTCCCCATGACTGGTCGTCAGAAACAATAAAAATAATGTTAGGGTCTTTAATAGATTTGAAGTTTTCAGAATCATCACATGACAATAAAATAAAAATTAATAATAATGTAAATGAGTTGAGTTTCATTTATTATGTTTTCATTACAAAATAGTAAATTATAACTATTTAATAACTTCAACAAAAAAACCAATTAATTGATAGTCAATTAATTGGAATTTATTTTTGTCGGGGTGGCAGGATTCGAACCTGCGACCTCCGCGTCCCAAACGCGGCGCGATAACCGGGCTACGCTACACCCCGAAAAACGGCAGCAAATATATGACTCTTTCTGTTAACAACAAATAAATAAATAATTGTTAATAACCTAAAATTAATTGGTTTAAAAAAAACCACATAAAAATGTTTTTTATATTATTTTTGATCGATGTCAATTGAAAAATTAAAGACAATAATTATAGGTTCTGGTCCAGCTGGATATACAGCTGCTATTTATGCTTCAAGAGCTGATTTAAAACCCGTTCTCTACACTGGTATGGAACCTGGAGGCCAACTTACAACTACAACAGATGTTGATAATTTTCCAGGCTATCCAAATGGAATTGATGGTCCTAAAATGATGTTAGAATTGAAAGAACAAGCTGAAAGATTTGGTACTGATGTAAGGATAGGTGAAGTTACTAATGTGAAATTAAGTTCTAAGATTAATGATTTTCATGAAATTGTAATAAATAATGAGACTAAAATTCATGCAAAAACAGTTATAATTTCAACTGGAGCAAGCGCTAAATACCTAGGTATTGAAAGTGAACAAAGATTAATAGGTGGCGGAGTTTCAGCTTGTGCAGTTTGTGACGGATTTTTTTATAAAGGACAAGAGGTTGCAATTGTTGGTGGAGGCGATACAGCTGCTGAAGAGGCTACGTATTTGTCAAATATTTGTTCAAAAGTAACAATGCTAGTCAGGAGAGATGTAATGAGAGCATCTAAAGCCATGCAACATCGTGTCAATTCTAGGAAAAATATTGTTGTTAGATATAATACTGAAGTTGAGGAAGTTATTGGTCAAAGTGTTGTAGAAGGTTTGAAATTAATTAATAATAAAACAAATTTAACTGATACCATTCCAATTACAGGATTTTTTGTTGCTATTGGCCATAAACCAAATACCGATATATTTAAGGGTCAACTTGAAATGGATGATACTGGATATATTATTACAGATGGAAAGACAACAAAAACAAATTTACCTGGTGTTTTTGCATCAGGTGACGTTCAAGACAAAGAATACAGACAAGCAGTAACTGCTGCTGGAACAGGATGTATGGCAGCACTAGACGCTGAAAGATATCTAGCTTCAATAGATAGTTAATGTTCTCTATAAATTATTTCCTTTTTTTTAAACTACCCTCAGCTTATTGGTCAGGAGTCAGAGTTAAGTCTATTAATAATAATGAATGTGTTGTTAGCGTAAAACTTAACTGGTTTAATAAAAATCCATTTAAATCTATATTTTGGGCAGTACAAGGAATGGCTGCTGAATTGTCAACAGGTATGTTAGTTTCAAAACAAATTAATGATAGAAAAATTAATGTTTCAATGTTAGTAATCTCAAGTTCATCGAATTATTATAAAAAAGCAGTTGGCAGGATAAAATTTAATTGTGTTCAAGGGAGTGAATTAAAAAATATTTTTGACAACCTTGATGAAAAGAACCCCACTAACAAAATTATAATGTTTTCAAAAGGAATTGATGAAGTAGGGGATGTTGTATCAGATTTTAAATTTGAGTGGAGTTTCAAAAGAAAATTTTAACTTTTTTTTAAATGTTTTTAGTTACAAAATATATAATTTTGAAAAATGCCTCGAAGAGTTTTTGAGTATACAAAAAGTGTATTAATTAAGGTCAGTTTCAGTGTTTCTTTATTCAAAAAAGAACTTAAAAAAGCTTCAAAAGTGCTTTTACCGCATGAATACAATGAATTGAGATTGTGGGTAGAGAATTATATAACTAAACATCCGCATTTGATCGGAGTTATCTAATCAATTATATAAACTTTCATTTTAATATTTTCCATTGGCCATTCTCTTTTATCAGTCTCTAAATTGCTAATTCTATCAACCACACTTAAACCATTGATCACCTCACCGAAAACCGTATAATTTTTATCAAGATGATATGCGCCATTTTTACTCTGAACAATAAAAAACTCATATGGTGATGCTAATTTATAAGGGTTATCAATGTTGCTGCTTGGCATAGAAATAACACCTCTGTGATGCTTAAAACCTTTATTAGTATCCGGCGGTAAGAGATATCTACCTATATTTCTTCTTCTTTTTGAAATTTCGTATGAGTCTGAGTTCCCACCTTGAATAATAAAATCTTTAACAACTCTGTGGAAAAAAGTTCCATCAAAATATTTCTTTTTTGTTAAATAAATAAAATTAGATCTGTGATATGGTGTTTCATCAAACAGCCTGACATCAATATTCCCAAATTTGGTCTCGATTCTTATTTTATTTTCTTTATTAACTTTAGCATATTCATAAAAAAAGGGAATAGCATTCTTATCATCTAAAACAAAAATTTTATTTTCTTTTTTTTGGTTTGGTTTTACACTATTTTTTTTAGTAATATTAATTTCTTTGTTTTTATATTTTTTTTTGTTGTCACATGAAAAGAATATGCAAACCAAAGTAAAAACAAATATTTTTTGAAATAAGGCCATATTTAAAATCATTTTAAATTTAAAAATAAAATTTTAGCTGAGTTACTATATGCTGGTATTAAGCTTCAATTATCATTTAAATGATCTCGTGTAGTTATATAAAATGATAAATAATAATATCTTTGCTGCGAATTTATTAAGAGTGTCTCTGTTTAAAAAAAATCCTTTCGGACATAATCTATATATTAAAAAATGGTTAATAAGAATTTTTGGGTGGTTGACACATAGAAGATTCAAAGGATTTAACCAGTTAAAAATTGAGGGTTCGAAAATTTTAAATAATTTACCTCAAAATAAAGTTTTATTTGTTTCTAATCATCAAACTTATTTTGCTGACGTTGTGGCAATGCTTCATGTTTTTAATGCTAGCTTAAGTGGTAGAGATGATTCAATTAAAAATGTAGGATATCTTTGGAATCCAAAATTAAATATCTACTACATTGCTGCTCGTGAAACCATGAAGTCGAGTATTCTTGCAAAAGTTTTGGCTTATGCTGGTTCAATTTCAATTCAAAGAACATGGAGAGAAAAAGGTAAAGAGATTAGCAGACAGGTTAAATTTAGTGATGTTTCAAATATTGGGACTGCATTAGATGATGGATGGGTAATTACTTTCCCACAAGGTACTACAACACCATTTAAACCAATAAGAAGAGGAACGGCTCATATTATCAAAACATTTAAACCTATTGTGGTACCTATAGTTATAGATGGCTTTAGGAGATCATTCGACAAAAAGGGTATTAGAATTAAGAAGAAGGATATTCTGCAATCAATGGAAATTAAACAACCATTGGAAATTGATTACGAAAACGAGTCATTTGAATCAATTATTGAGAAAATTGAATATGCAATTGAACAACATTCTTCATTTTTAAAAGTAATTTCAAAAGAAGAGCTGGAGGATTACGAAAAAAATAATTACAAGAGAAAGTTTTAGTTCTTTATACTTAAAAAGTAATTATCATTCAAGAATTATAGTCCTTGATGAAGGGTTAAACTTAGTTTGAATTAGTTGATTTTCTTTATTTAATAATTCTAATTTGATGTTTGTTTCACCCTTTGGAAGACCTGAAATAACGTATGGTGACCATTCATAAATATAAAATTCAGAGTCATTTATTGTTACTCTCACACTATTGCCATTTTTAGAAATCTCAGTATTAACAAGGTAAAAGTCGAGTAATATTTTTTCTGTTTCATCATTTTTATATGTACCTTTTGGTCTACTGTAAAACAAGAACTCATTATTTAAATTAATATTATTATTACCAGTTTGTGTTAAAATAAAAGCATTTTTATTTTTTACAGATTCGTGATATGATCTGGAAAGAAAAGCTAAAATAACATTAGACTCATTTTGTAGAATTTTAGAGAATTCTTCATCATAATGAGCAGAATATGGACCATTATTCACAATTAAATGGATATGTTGTCCTAAATTAGAATTTGCTAATTTATAATCAGTAATTATCTCAGTTTGATCTCCAAGGTTATAATTTTCAGACTCAAATAAGAAAAAATGTTCATTATTTTCAATTTTCATTTCTTGGAGCGAAAGACTTGCGTTTTCAAAAGGTGGTGAGTTTTCTAATTTTGTTATTGTTATCTTATTATAATTTGTACATGAGGATATTAAAAGGTAAACAAAAAATAAATTGATAAATTTTTTAAAAGACTTTAACATTTATAGACTAATTTTATAATTAACGATGTTTAAATTTAATAAAATATACTTCATTTTTTTATATTTTCTTCTTATTAATTCTTGTGGTTTATTAAAAGAAGATAATGGAAGTATAAATTACAGAACTATTGATTTTAATAATTATACTCCACCCAAAGCTCCATCATATGATTCAGTTGATGACTGGCTAGTACATCCCGATAAAGATCAAAATGAATACTCATTTTTAGAAAAAAATAATAACCTATTGAAGGCAGATGTTTTTTTTGTTGTTCCAACATTATTTGCAGATAAAAAAAATATCGCTTGGAATTCGGACGTATATGATACCAAATTTTCAAAAATTTTAATTGAATCATCGATAAAATATCAAGCAACAGCTTGGATGGATGCTGGTAACTTATATTCCCCTAATTACAGACAAGCACATTTCAGAGTTTTTGATGAAAGGTTTAGGGAAAATGGCGGTAAAAAAGCATATGATTTAGCATATCAAGATATAAAAAGATCATTTGAAGTGTATTTAAAAAAATATAACAATGGAAAACCTATAATAATTGCAGGTCATAGTCAGGGTTCTGCTCATCTTGTTACATTATTGAAAGAATTTTTTGATGGAAAAAATCTCAAAAAAAAATTAATAGCAGCGTATTTACCTGGAACAATAATTACAGAAAGTGATTTTTTTGATTTAGAATTAATGAGTTCAGAAGACGAGACTGGAGGATATCTGACTTGGAATACTTTTAAGGTTTTAAAAAATGAAGAAAAATATAATTTAACAATTGAAAGGATATATCTAAATAATGCACAGGTTTCAAATCCAATAACATGGAATGAATATATAAGCAAAGATATTAATGATCATAAAGGATTTCTATGGCTTAATGAAAAAGTTTTCTCGAATGCTGTAATTATTGAATCTATTGATGAAGCACTTAATATTAAAACACCTAAGATGGGCTTTCCGAAATCAATCTTAGTTTCATTTTTAAAAGACTATCACAAGGGGGATATTAATCTTTTTTGGGAAGATATCAGATTAAACTCTATTAAAAGAGTACAGAGTTATTTTAAAAATTTACAGAATTGAATTTCCGTATTCCCAACCCTCTCTCATATATCCCTTTATATATGCATCAACCTCAGGATTATTAGTGATTTTCATATTCTTTGAATCGTATAAAATTTTAGCATCAAATCTTTGAGATAAAGTACCTATTAATGCCATCTCAGTGAGATCTGCAGCATAATTAAAATTTGATTCGGGCAAATAATCATTTTTAATCGCATCAATCCATTCTTGTACAGGAGTTTCATCTCCCCATTTTAATCTAGGAATTGACTGTTCTGGCATATTTTCTTGAAATTCCATCCAATCTTTTTCCGAAACTAATAACTCAGGGTTGTTAGGTCTTCCACTTGTATATAGTGAGTTTTTGGATCCAATCATAACCATACCTCCCCATGTTGTTAATTCTTTACCCCACACTTCAAACTCTTTTGAAGGCCATGAAGGATCACTAGATGGGTCGATTCCCTCATGCCACTTCATAATTACTTCACCTCTTTTTTCATTTTTAGGAAATTTATATGTAACAATTGATTTTTCAGAAACGAAATGATGTTTATTAAATCGGTTATGTACGTAAGAATCAACTTCACTTGGCATGCCTAAATCAAGCGCCCAAAAAGGACCATCTAAAGTGTGACACGACCAATCGCCCAGTTTTCCACCACCAAAATCAAAAAAGCCTCTCCAAGATCTAGGTGCAAAAATAGGGTTATAATCTCTGCTTTTTCTTGGTCCTAGCCACAAATCCCAGTTTAAATGAGATGGAATTTCGTTCTTTGCAGG
>Ga0208390_1000213_pt1 | contig 19635 bp, 20 predicted proteins | sample Knorr_S7_td_Surf_FD_185594 | JGI IMG/M metagenome (GOLD analysis project Ga0208390, IMG submission 185594) | Marine microbial communities from Southern Atlantic Ocean transect - Knorr_S7_td_SurfaceA_ad_6m_LV_A (SPAdes) (version 2) | ecosystem: Environmental > Aquatic > Marine > Oceanic | place...
GGCAAGCTAAGGTCAAAAGTAATTATAATGTTGCCTCGTTTATCAAAGAGTTTGTTATTGAAATTCCTGAAGAAATGAATTACAAAGCTGGAGGATATATTCAAATTGAAATCCCAGAGTGTGATATTAATTATCAGGATATAGATATTACTTCTCACCCTGAAGAACATCCAGATGATCCACAAAAGTTTAAACATGAATGGGATAACTTTAATTTGTGGCCACTAAATATGAAGAATAATGAAACTGTTGAAAGAGCTTATTCCATGGCATCTTATCCAGCTGAAGGAAAGGAAATAATGTTAAACGTTAGAATTGCAACCCCACCATGGGATGCTAAAAAAAATGATTGGATGTCTGTAAATCCTGGTATTGCATCCTCTTATATTTTTTCAAAAAAACCGGGAGACACTGTTACAATCTCAGGGCCTTATGGTGAATTCTTTATTAATGATTCAGATGCAGAAATGCTTTATGTTGGTGGAGGTGCTGGAATGGCACCAATGAGATCTCACTTATATGAACTATTTCGAACTATCAAGACAGGTAGAAAAGTAACCTTTTGGTATGGGGGTAGATCCAAAAGAGAACTTTTCTACGTCGATCATTTTAGAGCTCTAGAAAGGGATTTTCCCAATTTTAAATTTTATATAGCTTTATCAGAACCTCTTGAGGAGGATAATTGGAAAGTTAAAGATTCCCTAGAGGGAGATGGTGATGGTTTTGTAGGATTTATTCATCAAGTAGTAATTGATAACTATCTGTCTAAGCATGATTCACCAGAAGATATCGAGGTTTATTTCTGTGGTCCTCCCTTAATGAATCAAGCGGTTGATAAAATGGCTGAAGATTTTGGTGTTCCACCTGAGAATGTAAGGTTTGATGACTTCGGTGGTTAATGAATATTTCAGTTAAAATAATTTCTTTTCTATCATTATTACTTATTAGTTGTAATCTTGATTCAACAAATTATAAAAGGATTCAGGGTGATGCACTTGGAACTACCTATAAAGTGATAGTGCAATCTGAGTCTAATTCAAGTTTAATTAAACAAAGTATTGATTCGATTTTTGAGGTTATAAATAACTCAATGTCAACGTATAGATCTAATTCAATAATATCTAGAGTTAATCAATCTCAAAATCCAGTTAAGGTTGACGGCCATTTTATTGAAGTTTTTAAAAAATCACAAGAAATATGGAATCTTTCAAATGGATATTTTGATCCTACAGCCGGTTCTATTGTCAATTTATATGGAATGGGACCAAATAATAATATTCAGTCAATTAATAACTATAAAGTTGATAGTGTTATGCAATATGTAGGTTTAGATAAAGTATACCTCAACCAACAAAATTACATAGAGAAAGCAAATGAAAATGTTTACATTGATTTTAATGCAATTGCTAAAGGTTATTCTGTTGATTTAATTAAAGATTTATTAATAAGTATGAACTCAAATAATTTTCTAATTGAGGTAGGGGGAGAATTGATCACTATGGGTGTGAATGAAAAAAATAAGAAATGGAAAGTTGCAATCCAAAATCCTGTTGATTTGAATAGTTATTATTCTGAAATCACACTTGATGGAATGTCATTAGCTACTTCTGGAAACTATAGAAAATTCAGGATTGATTCAGATTCAGGTGTAAGATATGCTCACATTGTTAACCCAATTAATGGTGAGTCAATGTCAAATAATATATTAAGTACCTCAGTAATCACTAGTTCTTGTATTGAAGCTGACGCATGGGCAACCAGTTTAATGTTAATGGACCCAATGGAGGCCATAGAAATAATAAATAATATTGTAGATATAGAAGTTTTAATATTGACTGCAATAAATGATGAAATTATACCTATCAAATCTAATGGGTGGGATTTAATTACTAAATGATTTTCTAGCAATAGGGATTACATCATTTTTTTGTAATCCATATTTTAATTTCATCTCTTCAGAAAAATTTTCAGTGTAATACACCATTTCTATCTCAAATCCAGCTTTTTCAACTCTCTCTTTAAAGTCCAAACCATATTCTCTTACATGATCATACTGTCCAAAATATCTCTCTCTATCTTTTTTAGAAATTATTGATTGATCTTCAAAAGTTTCATTTCTTTTAAAGTTAATAGGTACCTGAAGAATTGCAACTCCACCAGACCTTAAAACTCTAAAAATTTCCTTTAAAGCTTTTATATCATCATCAATATGTTCAAGAACATGATTACATATTATTAGATCAAAAGATTTATTCTCAAAATTCATTGATTTAATATCTCCTTTTATATCTGCTAATGGAGATTTTAAATCAAAAGTAAAGTAGTCCCAGTTTTGATTTTTTTTAAATTTTTTATAAAAAATTTGTTCTGGTGCAACGTGCAAAACTTTTAGTTTTGAGTCAAGAAAATTTGTTTCGTTAATAAGGTATAACCAAAGCAACCTATGTCTTTCCAAAGATAGTGTTCCAGGGGATAATGCATTTCTTCTTATTTTTTTATAACCATATGATAAAAATTTTGAGTATCCATTCCCATCAATTGGATCATAAAATCTTTTTCCTTTGAATATAATTTTTAAAATTGGTATGAAGTAGAAGCTATATTTTATTAGTAACTCTCTTGGTAAGAATTTTAATATATATTTCATCTATTAAAAAAATTATGGAATTTATCTTCTTCGTTAGATTCAATGCCAAGAGCTTGGTAAATATATTTGAATGTTGATAATAACTCAGGCTTACTATCAATAACTGCAATATTATGTTCAAAATGAGCACTCTGAAGTCCGTCGAGAGTTACAAAGGTCCAACCATCATCATTTATTTTAATTTTTTCAGTTCCAAGATTTATCATTGGTTCTATTGCCAACACTAAACCATTTTTGATAAGTTTTCCAGTTCCTTTTTTTCCATAGTTCGGAACTTCTGGTAATTCATGAAGACTTTGACCTAATCCATGTCCCACAAGCTCTCTTACAATTCCATAACCATGAATTTTAATATAGCTTTCTATTGCATCACCTATATCACCAATTCTATTAGTCTCTTTCATTGATTCAATTCCTCTATAAAGTGATTTTTTTGTTACATCTAATAATTCTTGAACTTCTTTAGATACCTCACCAACAGAAAAAGTATATGCATGATCACCATAGAACCCATCTTTTAGAACTCCACAATCTATTGAAATTATATCACCATTTTTTAATGGTGTATCACATGGAATACCATGTACAACTTCATTATTTATACTTACACATAATGTGTTTGGAAAATTATCATATCCCTTAAACCCTGGCTTAGCTTTATTATCAAGTATAAATTCTTCTGCAATCTTGTCAAGATATAAAGAAGTTATTCCAGGTTTAATTTCCTGTGCTAATAAACCCAAGGTCTTTGAGACTAATATGGCACTTTCCCTAATTTTTTTAATTTCATTTATATCTTTTAGTATCATTCGATAAAATATACATGTTTATAGTCTTCATCGTTTAAGATTTTGAGAATATCACTCTCTAGACTCTCCTTTGGAAATTCTACTATTCTATTAACCTCAGTATTATCTATATTAAAAATAATCGTTGGTGTATTGGTTATATTCTTGTTTACTTCATAACCCATTTCAGACTTTTTATTTGGATTAAGTAAAATAATTTTTAATTTATTTTCAGGGAAATTAAGCTCCTTTAGAATTTTAATCAATCTAGGTATTTCTCGCTGAGAGTCATGGCATAATGTATTCATGAATACTTCAATATCATAATTATATAATTCAGAGAAATTATCTCTATTTATAGTTTCAACTGTATAGTTTTTAAAATTTTCATTAAACCAATATGTTTTAGGTGAGTTTTTTAAATAATCTATATCTATTACTCCTTCTTCTATAAGATAATTTTGATTCTGAGAGCAGCTTGTGAATAAAATAGTTATAAATAATAAATAGATCTTTTTCATATTAGTAATGATTCCCCTTCCATTTCTATTGGAGTTTCTATACCGAGAATATCAAGTATAGTTGGAGCAATATCTGCGAGTACTCCATTATTAATTTCTTTGTTTTCAGAATTAACTAGAATAATAGGTACTGGATTGATAGTATGGGATGTGTTTATTGACCCATCATCATTAATCATTCTCTCACAATTACCATGATCAGCTATAACGATTGATGTATAGTCCTTATTAGACGCTTCATCTATAATTTTTCCAAGATGATTGTCTACTGCTTCACAAGCCTTAACTGCAGCATTAAAATCTCCTGTATGTCCTACCATATCAGGATTAGCAAAGTTCAAGCATATAAACTCAAATTTACCTTTTTTGATTTCTCTTATTACATTTTTAGTTACTTCATCAGAGCTCATCTCAGGTTTAAGATCATAGGTAGCTACTTTTGGTGACTGACATAAAATTCTTTCCTCATTTTTGAATTTTTTCTCGGTACCACCATTAAAAAAGAATGTAACGTGTGGATATTTTTCAGTTTCCGCAATTCTTAGTTGATTAAAATTATTTTTAGAAATTACCTCTCCAAGAGTGTTTTTAAGAACCTTATTCTCAAAAATTGCTTTTGCAATTTTAAAGTTTTCATCATAATTAGTAAGTGTGTATAAATTACTTACAGATTTAGTCATTCCATGATCTAAATAATCCTTTTCACATAAGGCTGATGTTAGTTGTCTTCCTCGATCATTCCTGTAATTAAAAAATATTACCGTATCATTAGAATTTAGTTTATGAATTGGGTTTCTATCTGAATCTACCTTCAAAAGGGGCTCTATAAATTCATCTGTTACTCCTTTTAAATATGAATTATTAATATCATTTATCAAATTAGTTGACTTGGTTCCAACAGAATTTGAAATAAGATCATAAGCTTTCTTAACTCTATCCCATCTATTATCCCTATCCATCGAGTAGTATCTGCCAATTATAGTTGCAAGTTTACCTCCATTTTTTTTACAAAAAGTTTTGATAGATTTTATACAATCAATCCCAGATTTTGGATCAACGTCTCTACCATCAGTAAATGCGTGTATATAAATGTTATTTTTAATCTCGGATAAGGTTAAAATAATCTCTTTTAAATGATCTATATGAGAGTGGACACCACCGTCTGAAACTAGACCCATTAAATGGACATTTGAAGAATTTTTTTTAGTGTAGTTAATTATATCATTAAAATGACTTTTATTTCTAAACTCACCTTCTTTAATACTGTTATTAATTTTAAGAAGATCTTGCAGAACTATCCTTCCCGAACCAATATTCATATGACCAACTTCACTGTTTCCCATTTGACCTTTTGGCAAACCAACTTTTTCACCATGAGTTATTAAAAAATTATTTGGGTAATTTTCAATTAACGAATTAAAATTTGGAGTATCTGCCTTGTCAGGTGCAGATGCATCTTTGTTATCTGCAATTCCCCAACCATCAAGAATTAATAGTAAGACTTTCTTGTTCAATTTTTTGTTTAAAGATACAAATATCATTAAGTAGATTTGTTAATATGATTAGGAAAAAATATATTGTTAAATAATATGTTAGAGGGTAAAGTATATAAATCAACAGGGAGTTGGTACCTAGTAAAATCAAAAAATAAATTTTTTGAATGTAGAATAAAGGGAAAAATTAGACTTAAGGATATCTCTACTACAAATCCAATATCAGTTGGTGACGATGTAATATTTGAAATAGAAGATCAAAATTCAGGTATTATTTCAGATATTTTACCTAGATCAAATTATATAATTAGAAAATCAGTAAAACTTTCTAAACAGTATCATATAATTGCCTCTAATATCGATTTATCAATACTAGTTGTTACCCTTGATAATCCTGTAACAACAAATAATTTTATTGATAGATTTTTAGTTACCTGTAAGGCTTATGACATTCCTGTTATTCTGGCCTTTAATAAAATTGATACCTTTCAAGAAAATGAAGATGATCAAATTAAAGAAATGATTAACATGTATAATCATATAGGATATGATTGTGATTTAATCTCGGCTAAATATGGGGATGGAGTAGATAATCTAATTGCAAAAATGAAAAACAAAACCTGTATGATCTCTGGTCATAGTGGAGTAGGTAAATCAACTCTAATCAATTACATATCACCTGGTTTAAGCCTGAAGACAAAAGAAATATCATCCTCGCATAATCAAGGTCAACATACAACCACACATGCAGAAATGTTTGATCTAGATTCAAATATAAGGGTAATTGATACTCCTGGAATAAGAGGGTTTGGTCTTGTAGATATTTCAAAAAATGAACTTGGGGATTTTTTCCCAGAATTTTTAAAAGCAAAAGACAAATGTAAATTTAAAGATTGTCTTCATCTTGATGAACCAAATTGTAATGTAAAAAGTAAAATAATAAATGGTGAAATTTTTGAATCAAGATATAAGACTTATTTAGATATGTTGAAAGACCAAAATATTTATAGAAAATCCGATGAAAGTAGTAATTCAGAGAGTTAATAAGTCTTCAGTTGAGATAAATAATAGGATTAAATCTGAAATACAAAAAGGATTACTTGTCTTAATTGGAATTGGTTTAGATGATGATAAAAAAGATGCAGAATGGTTAGCAAATAAAGTGCTAAACATAAGAGTGTTCAATGATTCAGAAGGAATTATGAATAAATCCGTAATGGATATAAATGGTGAATTACTTCTAATCTCTCAATTTACACTGTTAGCATTAACTAAGAAAGGAAATAGGCCATCTTATATTAAGTCTGCTAATCATCAAATTGCGATTCCTCTCTATGAGCATTTTATCAAGACTTGTAAAGATCAGATTGATGATAAGGTAAAAACTGGAACTTTTGGTGCTGACATGAAAGTTTCACTTGTTAATGATGGACCAGTAACAATAATAATTGACTCAAAAAATAAAGAGTAATATTACATTACAATTACTTCTTCTTCGAGCTCAATATCAAATTTATTAAATACTGAGTCCTTAATTCTTTTAGCAAAATTTATAATTTCATTCCCTGATGCATTACCGAGATTAATTAATACTAAAGGCTGATTCTTATATACTCCTACATTCTCATCATTGATTTTTTTAAAGCCACATTTATCAATTAACCATGCTGCTGGAACTTTAAAATAATTTGAATCAGTTTTAAAGAAAGGAATTTCAGTAAATTTTTCTTTAAGTTTTTGAAATTTAGAATAATCTACAATAGGGTTTTTAAAAAAACTTCCACAATTACCATATTGTTTTGGATCTGGAAGTTTTGAGTTCCTAATTTTAATTACCTCATTTGAAATCTTTTTTAAATCTAGGCCAGATTCTGAAAGATTATTCAAATCTGGATAATCAATATTATATAAATGATTTGATTTTGTTAGATTAAATCTGACAGAAGTTATTATAAATTTATTCTTAAGTTTTTTTTTAAAAATGGATGATCTGTAAGTAAATTCACAATCTGACTTACTTAAGTTAACTTTATCAAGAGAGTCAATCATTATACCTGAGCAACTATCGAATACATCTTCTAACTCTACACCATAAGCCCCTATGTTTTGAATTGGAGAAGCACCAACATTACCAGGAATTAATGACAAATTTTCAATACCACCAAAATCTTTATCCACTGCCCACTTAACAAATCTATGCCAATTTGTGCCAGCAGATACTTCAACTTGAACTTTGTCAGGACCTTCGTCTAAGATCTTTATACTTTCTTCTTTTAGATTAATAATAGTCCCTTGATAATGCTTTGTAAATAATATATTACTTCCACCCCCAAGAATAAATAGATTAATATTTAACTCTTTGTTATTTAGTACCTCTAAGATATCATTAGTGTTACTTGACTCAACTAACACATCACAACTAGCATCTACATTAAATGTATTGAGCTTTTTTAATGAAGCATTTTTATTTACAATCATAAGCTATCCAATAAACTCTTTAAGACCTAGTTTAATAATCTTTATTGCATTTTTTAATTTTTCTGAATTTAGAACAAATGCAATTCTTACCTCATCTTTTCCGTAATTTTCAGAACTATAAAAACCTGAAGCTGGAGATAGCATTACACTTTGATTTTTATATGAAAAATCTGTCAAAAGAAACTTTGCAAAATCTTCTGCATTTTCAATTGGTAACTTTATAATAGAATAAAATGCACCCATTGGATTAGAAAATTTAATATTATCAATTTTACTTAATTCGTCAATAATAACTTCTCTTCTTTGATAGTATTCCCTTATTACATTTTTAATATAGCTGTCACTTGAACTTAAAGCTTGATTAGCGGCGATTAATGCTAAAGTAGGAGGCGATAATCTAGCAAGAGCAAACTTTAAACAAGTATCTATGAACTCAGAGTTTTTAGAGACAATAAATCCAACTCGAGCACCACATAAACTATATCTTTTAGAAATAGAATCAATTAAAATAGCGTTCTCGGAAAATTTTTCATCTTCAAGAATTGAAAAATGCTTAGTATCTGTATAAATAAACTCTCTATAAACCTCATCAACAACTATAAATAAATCATTTTTTTTAGCAAGATTAGCAATATTTGTTATTTCCTCTTGAGAGTAGACATATCCTGTTGGATTACAGGGATTACATAATAAAATTGCTCTTGTTTTGCCATTGATCTTCTTTTCAAATTCATGAATTGATGGTAGAGCAAAATTATCTTCAATTTTTGATGTAATTGGAATTACATTAACATCAGAGGCCAATGCGAAACCATTATAATTTGCATAAAAAGGCTCAGGAATAATTACCTCATCACCTGGATCACAAATAGAATTCATCGTAAATGAAAGAGCTTCGCTAGCTCCAACAGTAGTTATTATATCATTAGGAGAAATATGAATACTATGTTTTTTATAATAATTACAAAGATTTTCTCTAAATTCAAGTGATCCTTGAGAATATTCATATTTTAATAAATCTAAATCGGTTTCCCTAACAGCATTAAGAGATTCTACCGGAGATTTTATATCAGGCTGACCAATATTTAAATGAAGAATTTCAATCCCTCTTTTTTTTGCATCATCGGCATATGGTACAAGTTTTCTAATTGGTGAAGGTGGAATCTTATTACCTTTTTTTGATATTGATGGCATTTATTTAACTTAATTTTGTAAATATACTTCAAGGTATGTTATTTTTGTTTTACTTTAAAATATTTATCATCTGATGCCAGTTCCTTCCAAATATGAACATATTGAAATTGAAAAGAAATGGTATTCATATTGGATAAAAAATAATCTTTTTAAATCTATTCCAAATGATAAAGAACCATTTACAATTGTTATACCCCCTCCAAATGTTACTGGACTTCTACATATGGGTCACATGCTTAACAATACTATCCAAGATATATTAGTTAGGAGAGCTAGAATGTTAGGTAAAAATGCATGTTGGGTTCCAGGTACTGATCATGCATCGATTGCAACTGAAGCAAAAGTTGTTGAGAATCTAAAGGAGAAAGGAATTGATAAGTTAAATATTTCTAGGGATGAATTTTTAAAATACGCATGGGATTGGACGGAAAAATATGGTGGCGGAATACTTGAACAATTAAAAATGTTGGGATGTTCATGTGATTGGGACAGAACTAAGTTTACATTGGATGATGAGATGTATGAATCTGTTTTAACTGCTTTTAAAATACTTCATGATAAAGGGTTAATTTATAGGGGATACAGAATGATTAACTGGGATCCAGAGGCTAAAACTACTGTTTCTGATGAGGAAGTAAATTATGTTGAAGAACAATCAAATTTATTCTATCTAAAATATAAAATTGTTGACTCAGATCAAGATATGATTATTGCAACGACAAGACCTGAAACTATATTTGGTGATACTGCAGTATGTGTTAATCCTAAAGATAAAAGATATAAATCCTTGATTGGTAAACAAGCTATTGTTCCAATTTGTGACAGAAAAGTACCAGTAATTGCTGATCCTTATGTTGATGTTGAGTTTGGAACAGGATGTCTTAAGGTAACCCCTGCACATGATATAAATGATTATAATCTAGGAAAAAAACATAGCCTTGATACAATAGATATATTTGACATAAATGCTAATCTTAACAAACATGGCCTTCATTATGAAGGCAAAAATAGATTTGTTGTCAGAAATGAGATGGAAGATGAGCTTATTAAAAATAAATTATTAATAAAAAAGGAAAATTATGTACATAATGTTGGTAGATCAGAAAGAACAAATTCTGTGATTGAGCCCAAAGTTTCAAAACAATGGTTTTTAAAGATGGATGAAATAAGTAAGCCAGCTATTATGAATGTATTAGATAACGAAAACATAAAGTTCTTTCCTAACAAATTCAAATCAACATATAAATACTGGCTTGAGAATATAAAAGACTGGAACATATCAAGACAGCTATCTTGGGGTCATCAAATCCCAGTTTTTTATTATGGTAACGATGACGAGTATATAGTTGCTACTACAAAAGAAGAAGCACTAAAAAAAGCAAACGAAGACTTAAAATTAAATTTAAAAGAATCAGACCTGAGTCAGGATCAAGATGTACTTGATACTTGGTTCTCTTCATGGTTATGGCCAATATCTGTATTTGATGGAATTAGAAATCCTAATAATGATGAAATCAAATATTATTATCCTACACAAGATTTAGTTACAGGTCCTGATATAATCTTTTTTTGGGTTGCAAGAATGATAATTTCAGGTTATGAATTTAGAGACGAAAAACCTTTTTCTAATGTATACTTTACTGGAATTGTTAGAGATAAACTTAGAAGAAAAATGTCCAAACAACTTGGTAACTCCCCTGATGCTATTAAATTAATTGAAGAATATGGTGCAGATTCTGTAAGAGTGGGTTTAATGCTAAGCTCAGCTGCTGGTAATGATCTTTTGTTTGATGAATCATTGTGTCAGCAAGGTAAAAATTTTACAAATAAACTCTGGAATGCATTGAGACTTGTTGATGGTTGGGATACTGATTTACAAATTAAACAGCCTAAAGTTAATGAGCTAGCAATAAATTGGTATAGAAATAAATTCAATAATACCCTAGAGTCTATAGATGGTAACTTTGAAAATTACAGGATTTCAGATGTTTTAATGTCTTCTTATAAATTGATATGGGATGACTTTTGTTCTTGGTTATTAGAAATATTAAAACCTGAGTATGGTCAGAAAATTGATCAGAAGTCAAAGTCTGAGTTAATTGAATTATTTATTAAAAATCTGAAAATTATCCATCCATTTATGCCTTTTCTTTCAGAAGAAATATATCATAACCTAAATGATAAAGTCTCTCAACCAATAACAATAAGTTCATGGCCAAGTAAGGAAGAATATGATATGCAGCTGATTAATAGTTTTGAAATTACAAAAGAAATTATTTCACAAATAAGAAATTACAGAAAGGAAAAAAATATTCCTTTTAAAACATCAATTAAATTATATTACATTCCAACTAATAAATCAATTGATAATATTGATGTTATTAAAAAAATTGGATTTATTGAAGATATAATTGAATCTGTAAAAGCTGACTTTGGTCTAGTTAAATCTTTTATTATTAAAAATTATGAGTTTTTTATTCCACTGGATGAAGGTTTTGATAAAGATTCTGAAATCAAGAAATTAAATAAAGAACTTGAATATAATATTGGTTTTCTTAAGTCTGTTGATAGTAAATTAAAAAACAAAAATTTTATAAGTAATGCGCCTAAAGAAATTATAGATAAGGAAAAACAAAAAATTATCGATACAGAACAAAAGATAAAATCTATAAAAAAGTCAATTTCAGAACTTTCCTAACTTGGCTATTTCAGAAATTCCTCCAACAACTCTATCTCCTTCCTTAACAAGAAGTTGAGAATTTAATGGAAGAAATAGGTCAACTCTTGATCCGAACTTTATAAACCCTGAGTCTTCACCCTGAGTTGCCATTAATCCTTCATTTGCATAATTAACTATTCGCCTAGCAACCATTCCAGCGATTTGTCGATACATAATATTTCCAAAATTTTTATTTTTAATTACTATAGTCGTTCTTTCATTTTTTTCCGAAGATTTTGGATGCCAAGCAACTAAATATTTACCATGATGATGTTTTGAGTATAATACTTCGCCAGATACTGGATATCTGTTAACGTGAACATCAAATGGGGATAGAAAAATAGATACTTGTAATTTATTTTCTTTAAAATATTCATTTTCAAATGTCTGCTGAATATTGACTACCCTACCATCAGCAGGACTTATGATATGATCAGTCTTTTTATTTATGTTTCTTTTTGGGTTTCTGAAAAACCATAATATGAACACTAAAAGAATTAATGCACTAGTTTGAAGAATACTCTTTAAAGTTGATGGTTCTTCAAAAAGAACTTCAAGAATAATAACGTCCATAGACACAGCAATGAAAAAAAGAATTATTATGTTAAACCCCTCTTTATGAAACATTATATAACAGTAATTATTAGCGTAATAAAAGAATTTCCAATTGCACTGTCAAGTCTGTCAAACAAACCACCATGCCCCGGTATCAGTTTTCCACTATCTTTTACACCAGCTTTTCTCTTTATTTGGGATTGAAAAATATCTCCTAAAAGTCCAAAAATTGGGATTGTAAACCCTAATAATATAGTTTTCCAAAGAGGAAATATTTCTTGTATAAAACTGAAAGAAACATAACTAAATATCACTGAACAAAACAACCCACCAATAAACCCTTCCCATGTTTTATTTGGTGAGGCTTCAATTTTCAAGTTAGTTTTACCAAATAATGATCCAAAAAAATAAGACATTGTATCACTTATCCATATTAAAATAAATATAAATAAGATTAAAAATGGATTATATAGAGTTTCACCACAGAATGGAATATAAATCAATGCTAGCATTGAGACTAAAACATATACTGGTGGAATTAAAGGATGATTATAACTATATCCTTTAGATTTAATATTCTTATAAAGTGAGTAAGCTTCAAATGTTGATATTAAAGTAAAAATTGTAAAAACAGTGATGAATGCTTTCATGCCTATAACTATTGATGAAAAAATTATCACTATGTAAAGAATTCCACTAAATAATCTTGGAATAAAATTAGTCATCACTTAAAATAAGGTAGATATCTTTTGCACTATTACCATAGGTCAAAAAATTATCCTCGTTAAGCTTATTTTTGACTACAATTGTTGTAATATTTGATGGAAACTTGGTTTTATATTTATGTTTAAGCTTTGTCATCCCTTCACTAAGATCAGAAACAAATTGATCCATGCTAGCTAGAATTATTAATACCGAGGGTAGACTTTCTATTTTGTTATTTTTGATTTGTTTATTACAAATCAAAATTCTCCCTGAATTAGAAAGTAGAAATTCACATCCTGTAACTAGCGCTTTAACTTTATTATCATCAATTTTTCTAATTGATTTTATGTTTAGATTTTTTGATATATCTGAATCAAGTGAACAAACATTTTCAATTTCCCATTGATTTTCTTCAACAATTTTGTCAAAAATATCTTTTGATGAATTTTGTTGATCTAAAAAAATAAATCTACCTCCGGATTCAGTAAAATTTTTAGCAAAAATTAAGTCTAGAGAGGATTCCTCAGAAATAAAATTATCATCCGGATCCTGGTTATCTTTTTTCTTTGTTTTAAAAAAGTTCCAAAAACCCAAAATACTTATTTTTTGTTATTAGTTTCCTCATCTTTTTTGAATGGACGCTCACCAAGAATCTTAATAAGATCTTCTTTAAAAATTACTTCTTTTTCAAGTAGTCTTTTAGCAAGTTCTGACAACTTACTTTTATTCTTTTTAAGAATGTTACAAGCTCTATTATATTGCTTTTCAATAATTAGTGATATTTCTTCGTCAATCTTTTTTGCTGTTTCTTCTGAATATGGTTTCGTAAAATTATAATCAGTTTGTCCACTTGAGTCATAATAAGTAATATTACCAATTTTGTCATTTAATCCATATACTGATACAATTGCTCTTGCTTGTTTTGTTACCTTCTCCAAATCACTTAATGCTCCAGTAGAAATTTTATTAAACATTATTTTTTCTGCAGCCCTACCACCCAATGTTGCACACATTTCATCAAGCATTTGCTCAGTCCTAACTATCATTCTCTCTTCTGGCAAATACCAGGCAGCTCCTAAGGATTGACCTCTTGGAACAATTGTTACTTTGACAAGAGGAGCGGCATGTTCAAGAAGCCAACTTACTATTGCATGACCAGCTTCATGAAAAGCAATAGTGTTTTTCTCTTCTTTAGTAATTATTTTATTTTTTTTCTCTAAACCACCAACAATCCTATCTACTGCATCAAGAAAATCTTGCCTACCAACGGATTTCTTATTATTTCTCGCAGCAATTAATGCAGCTTCATTACAAACATTTGCGATATCGGCACCAGAAAAGCCAGGTGTTTGTTTTGCTAAAAAATCTATATCTAAAGTCCTACTCTTTTTTAATGGCTTTAAGTGAACCTGGAAGATCTCTTTTCTCTCATTTAGATCAGGTAGGTCTACAAATATTTGTCTATCAAACCTACCTGCTCTCATTAAAGCCTTGTCAAGAACATCCGCTCTATTAGTAGCAGCAATAACTATAACATTTGTATCAGTTCCAAAACCGTCCATTTCAGTCAAAAGCTGGTTAAGAGTATTCTCTCTTTCATCGTTTGATCCAGTTATATTATTTCTACCTCTGGCTCTTCCTATGGCATCTATTTCATCAATAAAAATTATCGATGGAGATTTATCTTTTGCTTGTTTGAAGAGATCTCTTACTCTTGATGCTCCAACCCCAACAAACATTTCAACAAAATCTGAACCTGAAAGAGAAAAGAAAGGAACTTTAGCCTCACCAGCAACAGCTTTTGCAAGAAGAGTCTTTCCAGTACCTGGTGCACCAACTAATAGAGCACCTTTTGGAATTTTCCCACCAAGAATAGTATATTTCTTAGGATTTTTTAAAAAATCAACTATCTCCTGGACTTCTTCTTTAGCACCTTCCAATCCAGCTACATCCTTGAATGTAACTTTAACCAAAGTATTCTGATCAAATAGTTTTGCTTTAGATTTTCCTATATTAAAAATTTGTCCTCCAGCACCTCCAGCACCCCCGGACATTCTCCTCATTAAAAAAATCCAAATTCCAATTATTATAATTATTGGTAAGAAACCTAAAAGAACATCAAGCCACCTATTTTCCATTGTAATAAATTCAATAGAAAAATCTAGGTCTTGTGATTGTTTAATTTGTTGAAGATTTGTCTCAAATAGTTCTGGTGTACCAATTTCAAATTGGTAGTGAGGACCAGATAAATTATCCTGTCCAAGAAAGTTTTTTGATCTTGCATTCTTGTGAACATCTTTTTCGAGGGCATTTTCATTTAAAGTTACTCGAGCATACCTTTGATTAATTATAGTGACTTTGTCAATATCACCATTTCTTAAATAATTTTCAAATGATGAAATATCAGTTGGTTGAGTATTTTGTATTGCATTATCACCCCCAAGTAATCCGATACTGATTATAAAGAATACAATAGATGCATAGAACCAGTATATATTAATTTTTGATTTATTACTTTTTTTCTTTTTTGCCATTATTAAGCATTTAATTCAACATTTGTAATTTTTGCATCTCCCCAGAGGTTTTCTAAATCATAATATTCTCTTATTTCTCTTTGGAAAACATGAACAACCACATCAATATAATCAATTAACACCCATTCTTGATTATCGTTACCTTCAATACTAAACGGTTTTTCCTTTAACTGTTTACTTACATGCCTTTTAATTGAGTTAACAATTGCTGTAACATGAGTGTTTGACGTACCTGTACAAATTATAAAATAGCCACAAACAGTGTTAGCAATTTTTGTAAGGTCCATTATATTTACATCAGCTCCCTTAACATCTTCAATACCGAATATAATTTTTTTAATTAATTCAGATTCTACTGACTTGGGTTTTACCATTAATCTTTTCTTTTTTCAAATTTATTACTTTTAACAATATGAGTACATATAACATTATCAAAGTTAATGCCACTAAGTCAACAAATGACAAAGTGAAGATGTTAATTAAATCAAAAAAAATAAATAATCTAGATATTATAAGTGCTAAATATCAGTATAAAGGAAGGGGTCAACAAAATAATAGATGGTTCTCTAGTTATGGTAATAACCTACTATGCTCGCTATACCTTAAGTTACCAAACGATTTTAACTCACCATTGTTTACAATAAATTTTGCAGCAACTCTTTCTGTTTTAGATACCATTAGATTTTTTAATGATAAAAAATCATTCATTAAGTGGCCAAACGACATTTTGGCAGATAACAATAAGATATCGGGAATACTGATAGAGAATAATTTCAAGAATAATTTTATTAATTATTCTATAATAGGAGTTGGGATCAATGTTAATCAAACTAATTTTAGAAAAATTAGAAATTCAACATCTCTAAAAAATCTATGTAATAAAAATTTTGATGTAGATAATGTTTTGAATGAGTTATTAAAAAATTATCAAAGCTATTTTCAAAGAATCAAAGACATAACTTATCTATCAGAAAAATTTAATCAGAATTTATATGGAAAAAATAATTGTAAATTCCTTTATAATGAAAAGGTATTTGACGGAAAAGTAGATAAAGTTTTAAATAATGGAAATTTAGTAGCCTGCTTGGAAACTAATGAACCTAAGGAGTTCAAATCTTCTGAAATTAAAATCATTTTTTAACTCCAGCTTTGTGGATCCTTTCTCCATTCCATTAGTCTGTTAGACTCAGCATATGTGATAGAGCCTTCAGCAATAATCATTTCAACTAAAGTGTTATAATCAGCCAGTGAATTAATTGAAATATTTTCTTTTTGAAATCTCTCATTTGCAAAATCAAAGTTGTAAGAAAAAATAGAAAGCATACCAACTACATTTAAATTTTTATTCCTCAGAGCTTTTATAGCTTTTAAACTGCTTTTACCTGTGCTAATTAAGTCTTCAATCACAACTAACTTAGATCCTTTCTCAATGTAACCTTCAATTTGATTTTTTAATCCATGTCCCTTTGGTTCAGGCCTTACGTATGAGTATGGAGAATTTAACCTTTCAGCAATCATTGCACCAATTGCGATGGCACCTGTGGCTACTCCAGTAATTGAAATTTTCTGTCCGTATTTGTTGGCTATAATTTCAGACATTCTATCTGCAATAAATTTCCTTATTTCCGGATATGATAATAATAACCTGTTATCACAATAAATAGGAGATCTTATACCACTTGTCCAAGTAAAAGGTTTTTTGGTATTTAATTTAATTGCGTTAATTTGTGTGAGATAATTAATTGTTTGCTCAGCAACTTTTTTATCTAGAATCATTTTTACAAATGTATAAAGTTTTTTTCAACCAAAAACCTCTAATATTAACAAACAAGCTTCATGAGGCTACTGATAAATCACCACTAGTTTTTGTAAAATATACAAATGCAGCTTTGATAATAAAAGCACTAAAATCAAAGAACAATGATAAGGTTTACCTATATCATAAAAATATAGATAAGCTTTGGAAAACTTTTCTAAAAAAGTTCCCTATAATTGAGGCAGCTGGAGGTTTAGTCCAGAGAGATGATGGAAAATTCTTATTTATTTTCAGAAATAATAAATGGGACCTTCCAAAAGGAGGGATTGAAAAAAAAGAGTTAACTATTGAAGCAGCAAAAAGAGAGGTAACTGAAGAAACAGGTCTAGCAGATATTATTGTAAATAATCAGTTACCTGAAACATATCATATATTTAAAAAGGGCAAAAATTACAGATTAAAAAAAACATACTGGTTTAAAATGTCTACATCATATAAAGGTCAACTTAACCCTCAATTTGAGGAGGGAATAGTTAAAGCAGAATGGATCTCTGAGAATGAAATAAGTAATCTTTTGAATAATGCCTTTGAAAATATAAGAATAATTGTTCTAGAAGTTCTAGATATTAATTCCTTCAGGGATAAATAGTTGATAATTACCTTTGTTCTTAATTAATTCCCTCACTATACTACTACTTATATTCAGGTTCTCCTTAGTTGCCAAAAAAAATACTGTCTCAATATTTGAAATATCAGTATTTGTTTGAGCAATTGTTTTTTCATATTCAAAATCTGAAGGGTTTCTCAAACCTCGAATTATAAAATTGGAATTATTTTTTTTACAGAAATCAACTGTTAAACCTTTATATGTATGAACTTTAACATTATTCTGTTTAGCAAAAATACTTTTAATAATTTCAAATCTTTTTTCTAAAGAAAACATATATTTTTTATCATTATTTTCACCAATTCCAATAATTAGCTCATCAAAAATTTGTAGTCCTTTATTAATAATATCTATGTGTCCAATTGTTATGGGGTCAAAGGATCCAGGAAAAACTGCTCTTTTCATTTTCTAAATTTAATTATTATTTAAATAATAGATTTTACAAGATTATTAACTACATCTTTAACCTTAAGATTATGAGCTTTAATTTGTTGAGGAATAATACTCTGAGCAGTAAACCCAGGTATTGTATTTGTCTCTAAAATATGAGGAACTTCATCTATAATAATAAACTCAGATCTTGTTATACCATTTAAATTTATATTATCATAAATCATATTCAAATATTTAAAAATCAACTTTTTTGATTTATCTGAGATATTGCCTGGTGTAATCTCTTGTGATTCACCCAAATATTTAGCATTGTAATCAAAAAGTTCGTTATCGCTAATAATCTCAGTTATTGGTAAGATAATTCTCTCATTTTTATTTTGAATTACACCTACTGATACTTCCTGACCATCAAGAAAATTTTCTATTAAAACTTCTTTATCTTCTTTGAAAGCAATTTGTATTTTATCATTTAGATCCACCTCTTTATAAACTTTCGAGAGGCCAATACTACTTCCACCATTATTTGGTTTAATTATACAAGGAAAAGTAATTCTTTTAATTTTTTCGTTAGTAGAAATATTTTGATTTTTTTTGATTAATATTTGTTTTGTGGATGGAACTCCAAGATTATTTACAAATTCAATATATTTATTTTTATTAAAAGTTAGCCTTGACACTTTCGTGTCACATGCAGTTTGTGGAATTTTATTCTTCTCAAGAATCTCAGCTAAATCACCATTCTCTCCAGGCTCACCGTGTATAATATTAAAAACAGCATCAGGCTTTATAAATTTATCATGGATTTTAAATGAAAAACTTTCATAATCCAAGTCATATATTTCATTATTATATCTAACAATTTTTTTTTCTTTTGATATACATACTTCATATATATTCCAATCAATGTTATCTTTTAGATTATCATAAATGAATTTCCCACTTTTTACAGATACTTCAAATTCAGATGAATAGCCTCCAAAAACAACTGCAATATTTTTCATAATTTTTTCAAATGTAACTCAATATAATAAAAGACAATTATGTCTTAGTATATTTACATAAATTAAAGAAATGAAAATTTGGAATCATTTTAAAAGTAATTCATTAATAAAGCAGATATTTCTCATGTTATCTATTGTCTTTATTATTTTTTTCATTGCCTATAATTCGCTAATGATTTATACT
>Ga0208390_1000214_pt1 | contig 19614 bp, 16 predicted proteins | sample Knorr_S7_td_Surf_FD_185594 | JGI IMG/M metagenome (GOLD analysis project Ga0208390, IMG submission 185594) | Marine microbial communities from Southern Atlantic Ocean transect - Knorr_S7_td_SurfaceA_ad_6m_LV_A (SPAdes) (version 2) | ecosystem: Environmental > Aquatic > Marine > Oceanic | place...
AAAGATGGTGAAAAAATATATGGCAGATGATGGATATCAATACCCAAGTCGTTTTGTTGGTTTTGGATTCTATTATGACCCAAATGGAGACCAGCCTGATGTTGTAATTTCAACTGTTGAGGGAAGCTCAGCATCAGAGGCAATGAAAGTTGGAGACGAAGTATTGTCAATTAATGGAGTTAAGGACTGGAGAAATACTGATCCAGAGGCAACAAAAGTTGGTGATGTATGGAATGTGAAAGTCAAAAGGGACGGCAAAGAAGTAGACCTTGAAATGGCAAGAACAGTTGTGCAGCCAAGAACAGATAAGACCACTTTTGTGGAAAATATTGAGGGAGCTGATGCAGAACAATGGGGATCAAGCTTGATCGAATACAGAATGATTGATGTTGCTGTAGGCAAAGAAGTAGCTTATGTACTTCATTGGAGAAAAGATTTAGATGAGCAGTCTGGAGTAGAAGCAGAAACCTATATTGTTACAAGAGTTGGATTTGATGAAAGTGGCAAAGTTAATTTTATTGGTGCTCTTTCAGAGGATGAACTTTTGTTAAGGCAGACTGGTTGGTCTATAACTAGATAACAAAATTCATTTCTTAAGGCGCTATTTTTATGGCGCCTTTTTTTTGCTTTTAAAAAAAATCATTTTGTTTTAAGGTTTTAAGATGGATATTAAAAAAATTATTGTTGGACTTTCAGTAGTCCTAATTTCGTTATCAATTTTTGCAGACCACCACAGAGGTGGAATGAAGTCTATGGCAGCAGTAGCTGAAAGTTGGGTAAAAGCACAATATACCAGTAAAGAAAAAACTTTAGCTATGGTTAAAAATCATATGGCTGAAGATGGAGTAAGTTTTTCTGGCAGATTTGTAGGTTTTGGTTTTAACTGGGATCCTGAAAATGAAGAAGGGATGATTGTTACAAGAGTAATTCCTGGTTCACCTTCAGAGGGAGTTTTAGAGGTAGGAGATAAATTTGTTTCTGTTAAAGGTGTTAAGGTTACTGAAGATAATATTAATACAGGTAAGCTTAGCTTTTCTGGATTACCTGGCGAGCCTGTTGATGCTGTTGTTATGAGAAATAATAAAAGGGTAAAAGTATCTGTAACTAGAGGAATTGTAAATCCAACTTGGTCCAAAGATCAGGTATTGGAAAATATCGAATCTGCAGACGCAGAGGAATGGGCAAGTAATTTAGTTGATTACCAAATTGGAGATGTAGTAGTAGATAGAGGAAAAAATATTGCATATGTCTGGCATTGGTCAAAATCTAAAGATGAAGTTTCTGGAAAGGAAGCGGAATCACATAACTTCACCAGAATGCGATTCAATGAAAATGGTATGGTACAAGGTTATTGGAGCTTATCTGAAGAAGAGCTAGTTTTAAGGCAAACTGGCTGGACAATTACTAGATAATTATGTAGCATAGAATATGTAGAAATAAGGATTGGAAACAAAACTTAGATCTGCAAAAAAGACACCAAGCAATTGGTGTCTTTTTTTTTGTGCTGGCTTTAAAATTTTTTTGTAAATGTATAGACAACCACTAGATAATTATGTAATATAGAAATTGTAGAAATAAGGATTGGAAACAAAACTTAGATCTGCAAAAAAGACACCAAGAAATTGGTGTCTTTTTTTTTGTGTTGGAGCCACCTGTCAGAGTCGAACTGACGACCTACTGATTACAAATCAGTTGCTCTACCAGCTGAGCTAAGGTGGCTAGAAGACTGAATTCTACAACATAATATTTTCATAGTGAAGTTGACTTTAACTTTCTCAGATTTTACAGAAAGCAACCTGTACCTTTTAGGTTGCAATATCCATTTGGATTTTTTGCTAAATATTGTTGGTGATAATCTTCTGCTGGAAATGTTTTAGTTTCAATCTTTATTTCAGTAGTTATTGGACCAAATCCTTTTTCATGTAATTTAGTTTGAAACACCTCTTTTGAGACATTTGCTGCATCTAATTGCTGGCTGTCTTTGCAAAAAATTACTGATCTATATTGCTCCCCAATATCATTACCTTGCCTCATCCCTTGTGTTGGATCATGACACTCCCAAAAGGTTTTGAGAATTGTTTCAAATTTGATCTGCTTTTGGTCATAAAAAACATTTACTGTTTCAACATGTCCAGTTACTCCCATGCATACTTCCTCATAAGTTGGATTATCTCTTCTTCCTCCTGAGTAGGATACATAAGTTGTCCATACCCCGGGAAGTTCCCAAAAAAGTCTTTCAACACCCCAAAAACATCCTGCTCCTAAAATTATTTCTTTTACTGATTCTGGATAGGATTTAAATAACTCTCTATCAGTGACATAGTGTTTCATTGTCATAATTATATATGTATTGACTAACAAATATGGAAGTTGATAATAACTACTTCAACTCGGAGGGGTTGGGGAGCGGTCAAACCCAGCAGACTGTAAATCTGCCGCCTCGTGCTTCGAAGGTTCGAATCCTTCCCCCTCCACCATTTTTTAGTTTTTTAAAACTAATATAATGGTTGAAGCTTTGCTTTTTAGGGTTTATGATATGCGCTCATATAGCTCAGCAGGTAGAGCACTTCCTTGGTAAGGAAGAGGTCACCGGTTCAAATCCGGTTATGAGCTCCAAACATAGAGGTAATTATGGCTAGAGAAAAATTTGATAGAAGCTTGCCACACATAAACGTGGGTACAATTGGACACGTTGATCATGGTAAGACAACGTTAACAGCAGCACTTACAAAAGTGTGTGCTGATACATTTGGTGGTGAAGCAGTCGCTTTCGAGGGTATTGATAATGCACCTGAAGAGAAAGAAAGAGGCATAACTATTGCAACATCACACGTAGAATATAGTAGTGATCAAAGACATTATGCTCACGTTGACTGTCCAGGTCACGCTGACTATGTCAAAAATATGATTACTGGTGCCGCTCAGATGGACGGCGCTATATTAGTAGTTAGTGCGGCTGATGGCCCAATGCCACAGACAAGAGAACACATACTTCTGGCTAAACAGGTTGGGGTTCCAAATATCGTTGTCTATTTAAATAAAGCAGACATGGTTGATGATGAAGAACTCATTGAACTTGTGGAAATGGAAGTTCGTGAATTGCTTAACAAATACGATTTTCCTGGTGATGATACTCCAATCATAAAAGGAAGTGCGCTTAAAGCTTTAGAAGGTGACGCTAAGTACGTTGAAAGTGTTGTTGAACTAGTAAAATCTCTTGATTCTTACTTCCCAGAACCTGAAAGACCTATTGATAAGCCTTTCTTAATGCCTATTGAGGATGTCTTTACTATCTCAGGTAGAGGTACTGTTGTGACAGGTAGAGTTGAAAGAGGAATCGTCAAGACTGGCGACGAGTTGGAGATTGTTGGGATTAAAGATACCTCCAAAACAACTTGTACAGGTGTTGAAATGTTCAGAAAAACACTTGACGAGGGTCGAGCAGGAGAGAATTGTGGTGTGTTACTAAGAGGAACAGAAAGAGATGATGTTGAAAGAGGTCAAGTTCTTGCTATTCCAGGTTCAGTGAAGCCACATACAAAGTTTACTGCAAAGATTACTGTTTTAAGTAAAGAAGAAGGTGGAAGACATACACCTTTCTTTAAAGGTTATAGACCACAATTTTATTTCAGAACTACTGATGTTACTGGTGAAGTTAATTTACCTGATGGTGTTGAAATGGTTATGCCAGGAGATACCGTTGACGAACTTAACTGCGAACTTATCGCTCCAATTGCTATGGAAGAAGGATTAAGCTTTGCTGTTAGAGAAGGTGGTAGAACTGTAGGCGCAGGAATTGTGCTTAAGATTGTTGCCTAAATTTTTAAAGGTTTCTTTAGAAGGTTATAATAGGAGATCGCAAAGGCCTGTAGCTCAATTGGCAGAGCGGCGGTCTCCAAAACCGCAGGTTGTGGGTTCGATTCCCTCCAGGCCTGCCATTTAACAATGAATAGCACTCTTAATAATATTCTCTGGATCTCCTCCCTCATATTAGGGTTTGCAGCTGTAATATTATTCACTTACTTAGAGGATCTCGGTTTGTTATATCGAGTGCTTATATTAAGTGGTTTATTATTTGTTTCCTTGGGGCTGCTCTCTAGAACTGAATTTGGAAAAAATGCAATGAAACTTATAGTTGACGCAAGAACAGAAGTGTCTAAAGTTGTCTGGCCTGGAAGAGGTGAAACAACTCAAATGACTGTTGTAGTTTTAATAATGATTTTGATTCTAGCTTTGGTTTTTTGGGGTCTAGACTCATTGTTATCATTTCTTTCAAAATTTATTCTAAGTTAAATTATGGACTGGTATATCATTCAAGCTTATTCAAACTGCGAAAAAAAAGTTAAAGCAGCACTAGAAGAGCGCATAGATATATCAGGATTATCTTCAAAGTTTGGTGAAATTATGATTCCTACTGAACAGGTAACAGAGTTAAAAAAAGGTCAAAAAAAACAAATCGAAAGGAAGTTTTTTCCTGGATATATGCTCGTACAGATGGAGCTAGATGATGATACTTGGCACTTAGTAAGAAAGACACCGAATGTAATGGGCTTTCTAGGGGGAACTAAAACAAGACCAAGCCCACTTACTGAAAATGAATTAAATAAAATAGTTAATAGAGTTGATGAAGCTGTAGAGCAGCCAAAATTCAAGACAGTATTTGAATCTGGTGAAACTGTGAGAATAAACGATGGGCCATTTAATGATTTTAATGGTGTTGTTGAGGAAGTTGACTATGAGAAAAATCTTATTAAGGTTTCTGTAAGTATTTTTGGTAAATCTACTCCTGTAGAATTAAATTTCTCGCAAGTAGAAAAGGTATAAGAATGGCAAAAGAGGTAATGACAATAATAAAACTGCAAGTTCCTGCCGGAGGTGCAAATCCTAGCCCGCCAGTTGGACCAGCTCTGGGGCAGCATGGATTGAATATAATGGATTTTTGCAATGCCTTTAACGAAAAAACTAAGGAAGTTGAAAAAGGTCTGAAAGTCCCTGTGGAGATTACTGTTTTTGAGGACAGAACCTTTACATTCATAACAAAATCACCTCCAGCATCAATTTTATTGAAAAAAGCTGCTTCAATTCCTAAGGGTAGTGGAGAACCAAACAGAACAAAAGTGGCAAGAATTTCTTTAGAAAAAGTTAAAGAAATAGCTGAGATGAAGATGGAGGATTTAAATTCAAATGATGTTGAATCTGCTATAAAAGTAATAAGTGGTACGGCTAGAAGTATGGGTATCGAAATTAAAGGAGTTTCAGATTCTGGTCAAGAAATAGCAGTACCAGAAGAAGCAGCACCAGAAGAAAAAGCAGTACCAGAAGAAGAAGCAGCACCCATAGATGCACCGGCTGATGTTAAAGAAGAAGAGTCTAAATAATTATGAAAGAAACAAAATTTAAAAAAGCCTTAGGCACCCTAGATGAAGATAAAAGTTACAGTACTGAAGAGGCTTTGGAATTAATACTGAAACAACCAAAGAGGAAATTTCAAGAAACGGTTGATATTTCAGTATGGTTAGGAATAGATCCTAAGAAATCTGAGCAAAACATAAGAGGCTCTCTAACTCTTCCAAATTCATTGGGCAAAGAAGTAAAAGTTGCGGCTTTTGTAGATTCAGATAAAGCCGATGAGGCAAAAAAAGGCGGAGCAGATTTCATTGGTTTAGATGATTTGATAGAAAAATATAAAGATGGAAATATAGACTTTGATGTTGCGGTTACTACTCCAGCTCAAATGAAAGTTGTATCTAAAATTGCAAAAGTTTTGGGACCTAAGGGTTTAATGCCTAGCCCTAAATCTGGGACTGTTACAGAAAATATAGATAAAGCTGTCAAGGAAATAAAACATGGACAAGTTAGGTTTAAAGCAGAACAAGAGGGTATAGTGCAGGGAACTATTGCAAATGTGAATATGAAAAAAGCTCAACTTAAAGAAAATTTTGATTCTTTTATTAATGAACTTAAAAGATTGAAACCTGCCTCTTCAAAAGGAATATATTTTAAAAGTGTTTTTCTCTCGACAACTATGGGTCCAGGGTATAGAATTGACACTTCTCAATTTTGAGATATCTAAGACTGTAGGTGCTTTGCTTAATTTCCTACATAGATAAATCAAATGATTATCTATTTATGTCTTTAGTAACAATAAAAAAATGGCTTTAAGTGTAGATGATAAAAAAAGAATAGTAGCGGACATTAGCAGTTTTGCTAATGATTCAAGCTCATTAGTTCTAGCAGATGCAAGGGGTTTAAATGTTTCTGAAGCTAATCAACTCAGATCAGAAGGCCATAAATCAAACGTAAAATTTGTTGTAGTTAAAAATACATTGGTTAAATTAGCATTCAAAGGAACAACATACGAAGGTTTAGATGACTATCTAACAGGACCTACAATGTTAGGTTTTTCTTATGATGAACCAGGTGCAGCAGCAAAAATTCTTAGAAAATATTCAAAATCGAACGAAAACCTAACAATTAAAGGTTTATCAGTCGATGGAGTACATCTCGAAGGCTCAGAAATAGACAAATTAGCCTCATTACCAACATTTAATGAAGCTATTTCAAAAATTGCTGGACTTTTGAAGGCACCTTTGGGTAAAATTGCATCTCTCATGAATGAGATTCCTTCAAAATTTGCAAGAACCCTTCATGGTGTTAAAGAGCAAAAAGGTTAAGGAGATATAATGGCAACGAAAGAAGAAATTTTAGAATCTATATCCAAAATGTCTGTAATGGACCTTGTGGATCTTATTAAAGAAATCGAAGAAAAATTTGATGTATCAGCTGCGGCAGTAGCAGCTCCAGTTGCAGTCGCTGCAGGCGGTGCAAGTGCGGAAGCTGGTGGTGAAGCCGCTGAAGAAAAAAGTTCATTTGATGTTGTATTAACTGCTTCAGGAGATAAGAAGGTAGCAGTTATTAAAGCTGTTAGAGCAGCTACAGATCTTGGACTGAAAGAAGCTAAAGACTTAGTCGATGGTGCTCCTAAAACTGTGAAAGAAGGAGCAAAAAAAGATGAAGCTGAAGCTTTAGTTGCTGCTTTGCAAGAAGCAGGAGCTCAAGCAGAAATGAAATAATCTTATATAATAAAATTGTAAGGCCCTATAAATAATTAATGACATACTCTTTTACTGAGAAAAAACGAATTAGAAGACAATTCGGCACACTCCCTGATGTCATGGAGTTGCCATATCTTGTTAAGACACAAACCGATTCTTATCGTGATTTTTTACAAGCCTCAAGCGATCCTGATAAAAGAGATAATAAAGGTTTAGAAGAAGTCTTTAGATCAATATTTCCCATCAATAGTGCTTCCCAAAATGCTGCGCTTGATTATGTCAGTTATGAGCTAGAAGATTGTTTATATACTCCCGAAGAATGCAGGTTAAAAAGTATATCTTACGCAGCAAAATTACATGTAAACCTTCAACTAAGGTTAATGGATAAAAATACACAATATAAAACTGTTAAAGAAAAAGGAATAAGTCCTGACCGTGTTTTTCTAGGTGAAATTCCTCTAATGACAAGAGATGGAAGTTTTGTTGTGAATGGAACTGAAAGAGTTGTGGTATCTCAATTACATAGATCTCCAGGTGTGTTCTTTGATCATGATAAAGGTAAAACACATGCTTCTGGAAAAGTACTATACGCAGCAAGAATAATACCTTACAGAGGTTCCTGGTTGGATTATGAATTTGATGCGAAAGATTTAATTTATGCTCGAATAGATAGAAAAAGAAAATTTCCTGCTACAGCAATATTAAAAGCTTTAGACCTCTCAGATATTGAGATCTTAAATGCTTTTTATGAGTCCCTTGATGTGGAAATAAAAAATAAGAAAATTTATTTAAATGTTGATCCTGAAAATTTCAAAGGAAAGGCTTTTGACTTTGATCTCAAAGTTGGAAGTTTAGAAGTTGTATCAGGAAAAAGAATAAACGCAAGAGTTGCAAATGAGCTTGAAAAACAAAAAAATAAAAGTCTTGAAATCGACTTTGATAATTTTTTAGATCAAACAGTTGCAGAAGACATCATTGACAAAGAATCAGGAGAGGTCCTCGTTACAGCAAATACAAAACTTGATAAAACAATATTAAAGAAATTAATTGAAAGTGATTTTAGTTTCAAAATTCTATACATAAATAGTATCGACAGTGGATCATATATTGCTGATACATTAAGAAATGATCCAAGTACTAATAGACTTGAAGCGCTAGTTGATATTTATAGAATGTTGAGACCTGGAGAGCCTCCAACAAAAGAATCAACTGAAGTTTTATTTAATAACCTTTTCTTTTCCGAGGATAGATATGATTTATCAGATGTTGGAAGGATGAAATTAAATTGGAGATTAAAAATTGAGGATAGATCGGATGTTCATGTTCTAACAAAAGAAGATATTATTGCTGTTCTTAAGAAACTAGTTGATATAAGAAATGGTAAAGATACTGTGGATGATATTGATCATCTAGGTAACAGAAGAATTAGATCTGTTGGAGAGATGACAGCTAATCAATTAAGAATTGCCCTTGTAAGAGTTGAGAGGGCTGTAAAAGATAGATTAGGAATGGCTGAAACTGAGGGATATAAACCTTCAGATCTTATAAATGCTAAACCTATAACTGCTGCATTTAAGGAATTTTTTGGTTCAAGTCAGTTATCTCAATTTATGGATCAGAACAATCCTCTGTCAGAAATTACACACAAAAGAAGAGTTTCAGCTTTAGGCCCTGGAGGATTATCAAGAGAAAGAGCTGGTTTTGAGGTGCGAGATGTTCACCCAACACATTATGGTAGAGTTTGTCCGATTGAAACTCCTGAAGGTCCTAATATTGGACTAATTAATTCTTTATCATCTTACGCAAGGACTGATAGATATGGTTTTATTGAAACTCCATATAGAGTTGTAAAAGAAGGAAAGGTTACTGATGAAATAATTTATCTCTCTCCAATAATGGAGAGTAATCACTATATTGCGCAGGCAAATGTTGAGCTCGACAAAAAAGGAAAATTTACATCAGATTTTGTAACAGCAAGACATCAAGGTGAAACAAGCTTAACAAGCGTTGGAATGATTACATTAATGGATGTATCACCAAAACAAGTCCTATCTGTTGCTGCATCACTTATACCATTTTTAGAAAATAACGATGCCAACAGAGCACTCATGGGATCAAATATGATGAGACAGGCAGTACCTACACTTATTCCACAAAAACCTTTGGTGGGAACTGGTTTAGAAAGACAAGTTGCAAGAGATTCAGGTGTATGTGTTGTTGCAAATAACTCTGGAGTTGTTGATTCAGTTGATGGTGGAAGAATAGTTATAAAAGTTTCTAGTGGAGATAGTGTAAGTGTTGATATATATAATCTCGTTAAATATACAAGATCTAACCAAAACACATGTATAAATCAAAGACCACTTGTTAAAAAAGGAGATGTTGTAAAAGCAGGTGACATTATAGCTGACGGGCCATCAATAGATCTTGGAGAGTTAGCAATTGGACAGAATATGAGAATAGCTTTCATGCCATGGAATGGATTTAATTATGAGGATTCTATTCTAGTTTCAGAAAGGGTCGTTCAAGAAGATAGACTTACAAGCATTCATATCCAAGAACTCACTTGTACAACAAGGGATACAAAACTTGGTATGGAAGAAATTACTTCAGATATTCCAGGTGTAAGCGAATCAGCTTTATCAAAATTAGATGAAAATGGAATTGTTTATGTTGGAGCAAAAGTTGAGGCTGGGGATATTTTAGTTGGGAAAGTCACTCCAAAAGGCGAAACTCAACTATCACCTGAAGAAAAATTACTTAAAGCTATATTTGGAGAGAAGGCATCAGATATTAAAGACACTTCATTAAGAGTGCCGTCTAGTGTGAGTGGAACAGTCATTGATGTTCAAATCTTCACACGAGATGGAGTTGATAAAAATCCGCGTGCTAAAAGTAATGAAGATTTAATGATGTCTGAATTTAGCAAAGATTTAGATGATGAAATGCGAATTGTTACTAATTCACTTAAAAATACAATCATTCAAGCTTTAAAGAGAGAGAATTTAATTAAAGCAAAAGGGAAATTAACTCAAGAGTCTTTGGAAGAAATGGATTTAGCAGCCATTCTAAAAATAAAAATAACCAATAAAAAAATTACAGAACTTCAAAAAAATGTTTCGGATCAATTCAAAAAATACCAAGCTGAAAATAAAGAAAAAATGAATATCTTTAAGCAAAAAGTTGCTGGTGGAAATGATTTGGCTCCAGGTGTACTTTCTGTTATTAAAGTTTATTTAGCTGTAAAAAGAAAAATACAAGCAGGCGATAAGCTTGCTGGAAGACATGGTAATAAAGGTGTTATTTCAAGCATTGTTCCAGTTGAGGATATGCCCTACGATGAAAATGGTGAACCAGTAGATATAATTCTCAATCCTCTTGGCGTGCCGTCAAGAATGAATGTAGGTCAAATTTTAGAGACACACTTAGGGCTTGCTTCAAAAGGTCTTGGTAACCTGATTGATAAAATGCTAAAAAACAAAGAAAAATTAGATAAAGTTAAAAAAGTTTTAAATGATATATATTCTTTTGGACCTAGAACTAAAGATGATGTTGGTTCAATGAAAGATATTGAGCTTAAGGAACTTTCAGAAAACTTGAAAGATGGAGTACCATTTGCAACACCAGTTTTTGATGGAGCAAATGAACACCAAATAAAAGAACTTCTTAAATATGCTGGACTACCTGAAAGCGGCCAATTTGATTTATATGACGGACGAACAGGTGAAAAATTTGATAGGCCAGTCACTGTTGGTTATATGTATATGTTGAAACTTAATCATCTAATCGATGACAAGATGCATGCCAGATCTACAGGTTCATATAGTCTAGTTACACAACAACCTTTGGGAGGAAAAGCTCAATTTGGTGGACAAAGGTTTGGGGAAATGGAAGTTTGGGCTCTTGAGGCTTATGGTGCTGCCTATACTCTGCAAGAAATGTTAACAGTTAAATCTGATGACATAATTGGAAGATCAAAAGTTTATAAAAATATCGTAGACGGCAACTATGAGGTTGATTCAGGTGTACCAGAATCATTTAACGTTTTAAGTAAAGAAATCAAGGCTCTTGGCCTTAATCTTGAGTTGGAGGACTCATCAGAGGAATAACATGCAAGACATAATTAAAAATATTAATAAAAGTTCAAAAAGAAATTTTGATCTAATATCTTGTGGTTTAGCTTCACCACAAATGATCAGATCTTGGTCTTGGGGTGAAGTAAAAAAACCAGAGACCATAAATTATAGAACCTTCAAACCTGAAAGAGATGGTCTTTTTTGTGCAAGGATATTTGGACCTGTCAAAGATTTTGAATGTCTTTGTGGAAAATATAAAAGAAGAAAACATAGAGGTGTAATTTGTGAAAAATGTGGTGTAGAAGTAACAGCAACAAAAGTAAGACGTGAGAGAATGGGGCATATTGAGCTAGCCTCTCCTGTTGCTCATATTTGGTTCTTAAAATCTCTACCATCTCGAATAGGTCTCTTCCTTGATATGACTCTAAGAGAAATAGAAAGAGTTCTTTATTACGAAAGTTACGTTGTTGTTGAGGCAGGGATAACTGATCTCACAAAAGGACAACTTCTCACTGAAGAGGAATACTCCGAAGCTTTAGATGAATATGATGACGACTTTACAGCACTCATGGGTGCAGAAGCTATTCAAATTCTACTCACTGATGTAGATATGGAAAAAGAAACACAAATTATTAAAGAAGAATTAAATACAAGTGGTTCAGAGACAAAGATTAAGAAACTTCAAAAAAGATTGAAATTAATGGAGGCTTTTAAAGAAAGTGGTCAAAAACCTGAATGGATGATAATGAATGTTTTACCAATTTTACCTCCAGACCTAAGACCATTAGTTCCATTAGATGGTGGAAGATTTGCAACATCTGACTTAAATGATTTATACAGAAGAGTAATTAATAGAAATAATAGATTAAAGAGACTTCTTGAACTAGGAGCTCCAGAAATAATTGTTAGAAATGAAAAAAGAATGCTGCAAGAGTCAGTTGATGCTTTGCTTGATAATGGAAGAAGAGGTAGAGCTATTCTTGGAACAAACAAAAGACCATTAAAATCTCTTGCAGATATGATTAAAGGCAAACAAGGAAGATTTCGTCAGAATCTATTAGGTAAGAGAGTTGATTATTCTGGACGTTCAGTAATCGTTTCTGGGCCGACCTTAAAATTACATCAATGTGGGCTGCCAAAAAAAATGGCACTTGAGCTCTTCAAACCTTTCATATTAAACAGATTAGAACAAAAGGGCATAACAGTGACAATAAAAGCTTCAAAACAATTAGTTGAAGAGGAAGCACCAGAGGTTTGGGATTGTTTAGATGAAGTGATTAGAGAACATCCTGTGCTATTAAACAGAGCTCCAACTTTACATAGGCTTGGTATTCAAGCATTTGAGCCAATTCTTATTGAGGGCAAGGCAATTCAATTGCATCCTCTTGTATGTGTTGCATTTAATGCAGACTTTGATGGAGATCAAATGGCTGTACATGTTCCTTTGTCCTTAGAAGCTCAACTAGAGGCAAGGGCATTAATGATGTCAACAAACAACATACTTTCACCTGCTAGTGGAGAACCAATAATACAACCAAACCAAGATGTAGTTTTAGGGGTTTATTACTTAACTAAAGAGGATAAAGATGTAGAAGAAAAGACAAGGACATTTGTTGATGTTCATGAGGTTAAAAGAGCATATTTAGAGAAACAAGTAGGTCTTCATTCAAGAGTAAATGTACGAATTAAAAAAGCTGATGGTTCAAAAATTGTCTCAACTACAGTTGGAAGATGCTTATTTTTTGAAATCATGCCGCAGGAATTAGATTTTGAAGAAGTAAATAAAACATTTAAGAAAAAAGATATTCTTAAACTTATTTACAAAGTTTATAGAGATTTTGGTCTAAAAGAATCTGTTCTATTTGCTGATAACTTGATGTATCTAGGGTTTGAATATTCAACTACTTCTGGAGCTTCAATTGGTGTAAATGACTTTGAGATACCAGATGATAAAAATGAAATTATCTCTAAAGCAGAATCAGAAGTTAAAAATATTGAGCAACAGTTTGAATCAGGACTTCTAACAAAAGGAGAGAAATACAACAAAATTATTGATATCTGGTCAAGGACTAATGAAAAGGTTGCATCTTCAATGATGAAAGCTCTTGGCGATAAAGTAGAGGTTGATAAAAATGGTAATGAGGAAGTAATTCCATCATTTAACAGTGTATTTATGTATGCAGATTCCGGAGCAAGAGGTTCCGCGGCACAAATACGACAATTAGCTGGAATGAGAGGTCTTATGTCCAAACCTGATGGGAGTATTATTGAGAGTGCAATTACATCAAACTTTAGAGAAGGCCTATCGATGCTTGAATACTTTACTTCAACACATGGTGCACGAAAAGGTCTTGCAGACACTGCTCTTAAAACAGCTAACTCTGGATATCTTACAAGAAGACTAGTAGATGTATCGCAAGATGTCGTAATAACAACTGATGATTGTGAAACTACTGAAGGAATCACAGTTGAGGCTATTATTGATGGTGCTTCTGTGATTCAAACCATTTCAGAAAGAATTCTTGGCAGGGTTTTACAAGAGGATATTAAAAAAGATGGGAAAGTTTTATTTGAAAAAGGACATTTATTTGATGAAGAGTCAGCAGAGGTAGTGCAGAATTCAGGGATCAAGAAAGTAAAAATTCGCTCACCAATTACTTGTGAAGCATCTCTAGGTTTGTGCGCAAAATGCTATGGGAGAGATTTAGCTCGTGGACACTTAGTTCATGTAGGTGAGTCTGTAGGAGTTGTAGCAGCACAATCAATTGGAGAGCCTGGTACACAACTTACAATGAGGACATTCCATATAGGTGGTGCCGCTTCAGGTTCAGCTGAAGACGATTCAATAACAACACTTCGTGGTGGAAAAATAGTTTTTGATGCATCACTTAAGACTGTTGAAAAGAAAAATGGAGAAGCAATTGTTATCTCTAGAAACGCTCATTTAACTATACAAGATGACGATGAAAATCTTCTTGAAAAATATTCAATTCCTTACGGAGCAGAAATTCTTCACATAAACAATACAAAGGTCGAGCCTGGAACGCTTATTGCAAAGTGGGATCCTCTTACTCTACCTATTATTTCAGAGCAAGAGGGAACAATTGTTTTTGCTGATTTAACAGAAGATGTAACTATGAAAGTTGATATTGATGAATTGACAGGATCAACTAAGAGAGAAGTTATTGATATTAATGAAAGACCACTAAAAGGAAAAGGAATGACACCAACAATTAGCGTGCTCAATGATAAGAAAAAAGCTCTTGCAACTTACACACTTCCTTCAAAATCAATTTTGATGAAAAACAACAATAATAAGGTTTCTAAGGGAGAATTTATAGCTAGAGTACCTGTCGAAGGAACAAAAACTAAAGATATTACAGGTGGGTTGCCAAGAGTTGCAGATTTATTTGAGGCAAGAAAACCTAAAGATGGTGCAATTTATTCTGAACTTTCTGGAGTACTTTCATACGGCAAAGAAACTAAGGGACGTAAAAGACTTGTGATTACACCAGAAAAAGGTGAGCCGTGGGAAGTTATGGTTCATAAATACAGAGCTGTTTCTTTCTTAGAAGGAGACACTGTTCAAAGAGGTGATATTCTTTGTTACGGACCTACTGATACACACAGCTTATTGCATTTACATGGCGTTGAAGAATTAGCTAAACATTTAATATCTGAAGTTCAGGATGTGTACAGATTGCAAGGTGTTGTTATTAACGACAAACATATAGAAGTAATAACAAGACAAATGCTGAAGAAAGTTACAGTTATTGATTCAGGAGATAGCAATTTTATTGAAGGGGATGTCTTAGAAATTGCAAAAGTAAGAGCTGAAAATAAAACTTTAGAGGACTCAAGTAAGAAGCCTGTTAAATTTGAGAGAATGCTTCTTGGGATAACAAAAGCAGCGTTATCGACTGATTCGTTTATTTCAGCAGCCTCTTTCCAGGAAACTACAAGAGTTTTAACAGAAGCGGCTGTCACAAGCAGAAAAGATATCTTAAAAGGGTTAAAAGAAAATGTAGTTGTTGGCAGATTAATTCCTGCTGGAACAGGGTTTGCAGCTAATCAAAAAGCAAGTGTATCTTCAGAAGAAATACAAGATATTGAAGAAGCATTGAAAAAAGAACTTCTAGAGAGCTTTCAGTAAATATTGACCGATGATATTCACTGCTATATTATTCTCCTTTTGATATGGCTACGATAAATCAATTAGTAAGGAAACCACGAAAAACTAAGCGTGCTAAGAGTGATGTTCCTGCACTTAAAAATTGTCCACAAAGAAGAGGGGTTTGTACACGTGTTTATACAACAACCCCAAAGAAACCTAATTCTGCTTTAAGAAAAGTTTGCAGAGTTAAACTTACCTCGAAATTTGAAGTTACATCTTACATTGGAGGTGAAGGTCATAATCTTCAAGAACACTCAGTAGTTCTTATAAGGGGTGGAAGAGTAAAAGATTTACCAGGTGTAAGATATCACACTGTGCGAGGCGCTCTAGATACTTCAGGAGTTGCAGATAGAAAGCAGGGTAGATCCAAATATGGAGCTAAGAAAGCTAAAAAATGAGAAGAAGAGCAGCTCCAAAAAGAAAAATAATTCCAGATTCAAAATACGAGAGTGAGCTTGTAGCTAAATTTATGAATCAACTTATGGTTGATGGGAAGAAGTCAATTGCTGAAAAAATTGTTTACGGTGCATTTGATGAGTTAGAAAAGTCAGTACAAAAAGAAAGTCCAGTTGATGTATTTAAAAAAGTTTTAGACCAAGTAGCACCGGTTGTTGAAGTTAGATCTAGAAGAATTGGAGGAGCTACATATCAAGTTCCTGTTGAAGTTAGAGCAAAAAGAAGAACTGCATTAGCGATGAGATGGTTAGTTGAAGCAGCTAGAAAAAGAAAAGAAAAATCAATGCCTGCAAGATTAGCTGCTGAGTTAAAAGAAGCAATGGATGGAAAAGGAGCAGCAGTAAAAAAGAAAGAGGATATGCATAAAATGGCTGAAGCAAATAAAGCTTTTTCACATTTCAGATTTTAAAAATGGCAAGAAAAACACCTTTAAACCGTTACAGAAATATAGGAATTTGTGCCCATGTTGATGCTGGTAAGACAACTACAACTGAAAGAGTTCTTTTCTATACTGGGATTTCACACAAAATTGGGGAAGTGCATGACGGAGCTGCTGTTATGGACTGGATGGAACAAGAACAAGAACGAGGAATAACCATTACATCTGCTGCAACAACATGCTTTTGGAAAGGTATGGATCAACAGTTTGAAGAACACAGAGTAAATATTATTGATACTCCTGGGCACGTAGATTTTACTATTGAGGTAGAAAGATCATTAAGAGTTCTTGATGGAGCAGTTGTTGTTTTTTGTGGATCTTCGGGCGTTCAGCCACAATCTGAAACAGTCTGGAGACAGGCAAACAGATATGAGGTTCCACGAATTGTTTTTGTAAACAAAATGGATAGAGCTGGAGCTGACTTTGAAAGAGTTGTAGGACAAATTAGAGAAAGATTGGGTGCGACTGTTGTTCCCATACAATATAACATTGGTGCTGAAGACGATTTTAAAGGTGTTATAGATCTTATAAAAATGAAAACAATTACTTGGAATGAAGCCGATAAGGGATCTACTTTCGAATATACAGATATACCTGAAGAGCTTAATTCAAAATGCCAGTCTCTAAGGGACGAATTAGTTGAAGCAGCTGCAGAAGCAAATGAAGATTTAATGGAAAAATATTTAGAAACATCAGACCTATCAGAGGAAGAAATAAAAAAAGGCCTAAGAGAAAGAGTTTTATCAAACGAGATAACTTTAGCATTATGCGGCTCAGCATTCAAAAATAAAGGAGTTCAAGCAGTTTTAGATGCAGTTATTGAATTTTTACCAGCTCCAGATGAAGTTAAGGCTATTGAAGGAGTTAACCCTAAAACAGAGGAAAGCACCTCAAGAAGTTCAAGTGATGAAGAGCCTTTTTCAGCACTTGCATTTAAAATAGCTACAGATCCTTTTGTAGGCAATCTTACTTTTGTAAGAGTTTATTCTGGTGTTCTGTCTCAAGGTGATGGCGTTATCAATACAGTTAAAGACGATAAAGAAAGAATTGGAAGAATGGTACAAATGCACTCTAACAACAGAGAAGAAATAAAAGAGGTAAGAGCAGGCGATATTGCTGCATGTATAGGTCTTAAGAACGTAACTACTGGGGATACACTTTCAGATGAGAAAAATTTAGTTGTTCTAGAAAGGATGGAATTTCCTGAACCAGTAATATCTCTAGCAGTCGAGCCAAAATCAAAACCTGACCAAGAAAAGATGTCAATAGCGCTTGGTAAGCTTGCACAAGAAGACCCCTCTTTTAGAGTAAGTTCAGATGAGGAGTCAGGTCAAACAATAATATCTGGAATGGGAGAATTGCATTTAGAGGTTCTGGTCGAAAGGATGAAAAGGGAATTTAGTGTGGAGGCAAATGTGGGGAAACCTCAAGTTGCATATAGAGAAGCAATTACACAAAATGTCGAAGTTGAAGCTAAATATGCTAAACAGTCAGGTGGTAGAGGCCAATATGGACACGTTCTAATGAGAATGGAGCCTAGCGAAGAGGAATTTGAATTTATTGATGAAATCAAAGGGGGAGTAATACCGAAAGAATATATTCCTGCAGTTTCTAAAGGTGTTAAAGAACAACTTCAAAATGGTGTTATAGCAGGATATCCACTTCAAGGAGTAAAGGTAACACTATATGATGGCTCATATCATGATGTCGATTCAAGTGAAATGGCTTTTAAATTAGCTGGATCAATGGCAGCTAAAGATGGTGCTATGAAGGCAAAACCTATACTACTAGAACCAATGATGGATGTAGAAGTTGTAACTCCTGAAGATTATATGGGTGATGTAGTAGGAGATTTAAATAGACGAAGAGGACAGGTTCAAAATATGGAAGATATCCCGTCAGGAAAGGCTATTAAAGCACTTGTTCCCCTTTCAGAAATGTTTGGTTATGCAACAGATTTGAGATCTGCAACACAAGGAAGAGCAACATACACTATGGAGTTTCAAAAATATCTAGAAGTTCCTTCAAATTTAACCGAAGAAATAATCAATAAGAATTAGTCAAATCCTTTGACAGCACATATCTAAAGCCCTAAAATTGTGGTCTTTCGGTATGAATTGATAGTATGGAACAGCAAAAAATTAGAATTAAATTAAAGGCTTTTGACCACAAATTAGTTGATAAATCTACTAAGGAAATAGTCGAGACCGTAACAAAGACTGGGGCCAAAGTTATTGGACCTATTCCACTGCCTGTTAAAAAAGAAAGACTGACAATTCTAATTTCTCCACATAAAGATAAAGATGCAAGAGATCAATATGAGACAAGAACTCATAAACGTCTTTTCGATATCATTAACCCAACAGAACAAACTGTTGACGCACTTATGCGATTAGATATTGCAGCAGGTGTTGATGTAAAAATTACCCTTAATTAAAATGCTTGGGTTAGTTGGTTTAAAAAAGGGTATGTCGCGCGTCTTTAAAGATGATGGCAACTCTATTCCTGTAACAGTGATCAAAATCGAAGATAGCAAAATAGTACAAAGAAAATCCCAAGAAAAAGATGGTTACTTTGCTGTACAAGTAAATTATGGGTCTAAGAAAAAAGTATCAAAAAGTTTAGAAAAAAAATTCACAACAAAGAATAAGGGATACTTAACTGAATTCAGTGTTTCAGAGACTGAATTTAATGAATTAAAAGAAGCCAAAAAACTCTCTTTAAAGGGGTTTACAGAAAATTCTAAGGTTGACGTATCAGGAATATCAAAAGGAAAAGGTTTTTCTGGAGTAGTTAAAAGGCATAATTTTAAGACACAAGACGCTACACACGGAAATTCATTATCACATAGAGCGCCAGGTTCGATTGGTCAATGTCAATTTCCTGGAAGAGTTTTTAAAGGAAAGAAAATGGCAGGACAATACGGTAATACTAAAGTTACAATTCAAAATTTAGAAATCGAAAAAATAGATTATGACGAAAATCTTATTTTGGTCAAAGGGTCAGTACCTGGACCAATAGGATCTTTTTTAAAGATTACACCATCTATAAAAGATAGTGATTCCGAATTTTCTGTTTTGAATATGCTCTCTACGGAGGCTAAACCAGAAGCAGAAGAAAAACCAGAAGCAGAAGCTAAACCAGAAGCAGAAGAAAAACCAGAAGCAGAAGCTAAACCAGAAACAGAAGAAAAACCAGAAGCAGAAGCTAAACCAGAAACAGAAGAAAAACCAGAAGCAGAAGCTAAACCAGAAGCAGAAGAAAAATCAGAAGCTAAACCAAAAGAAGCAGAGGATAAAAAAGATGCCTAAGTCTGAAACTAGCAAAAGCACTAAAACTGCATCACCAAAATTACCTTCTGAAATTTTCTCAGTAGATTTTAATGAATCTTTAGTACATCAGGTTCTCACAAGC
>Ga0208390_1000215_pt1 | contig 19600 bp, 24 predicted proteins | sample Knorr_S7_td_Surf_FD_185594 | JGI IMG/M metagenome (GOLD analysis project Ga0208390, IMG submission 185594) | Marine microbial communities from Southern Atlantic Ocean transect - Knorr_S7_td_SurfaceA_ad_6m_LV_A (SPAdes) (version 2) | ecosystem: Environmental > Aquatic > Marine > Oceanic | place...
AAATTCGTGGTCGTGTCGGATGTAGTTAATCATTTTTTGAAAGATACCTTAGTGACTTCATAATCAAATTTCTCTTCGTCATATATTTTCATTCTTTCAATAAGATGACGGAAAGTATAATTGTAAGATTGACCTTTGGAGCAATCGTCAGCTATGTCATACAACATTGCTTGTGCTTTGTTGTCCCCCTTTCTCAAAACTCGTCCTATGGACTGTAAGTTTCTTACTCTAGATTTACTGGGTGATGCGAAAATAACATTGTGTAGGTTACGGATATTTATACCTGTAGAAAACGTGCCATAAGATGCAAGTATGATAGCGTTGGTTTCCTTCTCGCAAATCTTTCTTGCTTCTTCACGTGCTACAGCATCAACACCGCCATGTATAAAGAAGACCTTTGTGCCTTCCCGTACTTTACTATTTAGCATATCCCATAGTGGTTCACCATGCTTTTCTACGTAGTTAAACAAGATTAAAGTATTGCCTGATACATCTATTGCTAGGTTACATATAAAATTATTACGTTTAGGGTGGGTAATCAGGTAATCTATCTCCTGATGGTATGAATCAAAGGGCACATAACCATGATTGAGCAGACATATCTTCACCTTTAGTGGTGTAAGTTGTCCTTTTTTCATGAGGTCTGCTGTGCTTGTGACCTTATCACATCTACCAAAGAGACCTTCTAGTATTAACTGATGGCATTCCATACCATCCAGTGTCCCTGTTAGACCGACGCGATATTTGATGTCATGACACTTAGCAAGTATACCTGTCAATGACTTTGCTTTGTATAGGTGTGCTTCATCACCTATCACTACATCAAATCTCTCAAAAAAACCTTTCTTTTCTTTGTATATGCTCTGCCATGTAGATACAACAACTGGTTTCTCTGTATTTTTTTCTCTGCCTGCCATAATCTCATGGACGTTTGCATTAGCATTCCATCCATAATCTTTGAAGTCTTGTTTTAATTGTGATACCAGTGATGTGGTAGGCACAATGATAAGTATATTTCTCTGCGCTGCTCTATGCCATCTTACTAATCCGTAGATGATGAGGGATTTTCCTGAGCCCGTTGGGGATAATAAAAGTTTGCGACGCTGTTTAATAGCTTGGAATATTGCTTTGAGTTGGTAATCTCTTGCCTTGAAAGGTAACCGTAGATGTTTAACGAAAGTCGCAATCCCCTCAGGTGTGACATAATCCTCTTCCTCGTTGGGTAGTCCATAAAACTTTGAGTCTTTAAGGGTAAACTCATAACCCTTCTCTTCCAGATAGTCTGCAAGATAATCATAGAGACCAACATATATCTCACCTGTACCTGGTGAGTATAATCTAATCTTCCCATCCCAAAATCGCCTCTTATACTGAGGCATATACTTGGCACCTGGGACCTCAAACTGAAAGAATTCACTTAACTCTTTGTGTAAGTGTTGCTCTCCTTCAACTCGTAGATAAACCTCATTCTTTTTTGAGATGGTTATCATCTAACACCATAATACTTGATAATGTCCATAGTATTCTTAATAGCAAACCCTCGCGAGTCTATCTGTTTAAGTATCCTATCAATACAATTTATACAAGTTTCTAGGTAGTCTATTTTCTGGTTTGCCTTACATATATCTGGGTCACTATTGATGTATACATCTAGGTCACCCTTCAATACTTTGAGGTCAAAGGGATTTTCCCTGTATACTTCTGATGATGCTTTACCTGAGTAGTATTCCCACTTCATTTTATACAATACATTCTTCTTAACTTGTGCCTCTGACAGCATCAGTTTGAATGAGTTGTAGAATTGTACATACTTAGCATGAAGACGAGGTGTCTCCATACTGTCATTCGCTAGTAACTCAGGTAATTCTCTATGGTCAAAGAATGCTTCTGAATCCTTTGCCCACATCTCTTGAATTTTTTCAAGATTCATTTTATAAAGTTATGCTTTGAAGTGCTACTCTTAGTTCTGTTATGAATAACAATAAATCTATCAGCAGCGAATGTCCCTGCTAGACAGACATCTATTTCATCTCCATCATCCCAGTTAATGTCACCATTTTTCTTGGTGTGTAACATTGCTTCTTGGATTTTGTCAATGACTTCTTGAGTCAGTTTCATAATTATGCTAAACGTGTATCTCTATCCGTTGATTCACCTCGTCTTACTTGGTAAGCAGCGTAAGTAAAAGATACACTTGCTGTTGCGTATTCTGTACCATCTATTGTAGCATTAAATTCCATTGCTGACAAGGACTGTGGCACTATATCTTGGAATACACAGTTTAAATTTTGATTGAAACTACTGTTTAGAATTGCTAGGGTAGCATCTGTCCTAAACTCTTTGTTTTGTTTCTTCTTACTATCAGTAAATACTTTCCTTTCTTCAAAAGTATCTGGTGTACCTAGTGCACGTATCCAGTTGTGTAGTATCATATAGTTTTCCAAGTCCTCATCAATCAGAAAGGTAAGATTCAATGGGTCATAGGTTATAAAACCTTCCAAAGGTAACTGTCTGAGTGGTGTTGCCTGTTGCTGTATACCTAGATTCATGCTAGGGATATTAGCAGACTGCGCAAAGTAAGGTATCTTAGGATACTCTGCCAATAAAAACTTAAATCCTATAGGGGATAGGAAGTTTCTATTCTCTATCTGTTTGTTCCAAGTCGTCATACTCTTCGTCCATGTATAGAAGACCTAGATTTTCGTCGAAGTATTCGTCTTCGTCATTCATGATGTGTATTCTTCTATTATATCTAGCATACTATTTAGTTGATAATTACTTCCTTCAAACCAGTCATCAGTTGCACCGTGATAGCGACCATTATACAAGTCGTTTTTCATTGACATCAACCTTGCTTTAAGGTCAATCTTGTCGATTCTTCCTCTTCCCATTTGTATTATTAGTGTATATCCAAATTATTTAGACAAAAAAAAGCACCCCCTAGAGTGCTTTCGTTACAGTATCAGCGATTTCTCACATGAGAATGTCACTACAGATACGTTTGCAAGAGGACTGACTATCGGTGCATTCAATTAGACATTCGTAATACTCGTCTATTTTATCCTCGTCGTTTGCAGCGTCGTGTGACCACCGTTGATTATAAGAGATTAAATTGTGCATAGGATTTGACATTATGTTTACTTCACAAAAAGATTAAGGATGCATTGCTCCAGTCTCCAATTCCATATAATTATTTACTCAAGTTTAGACTTTGTCATAAAGTTTTCTAACTACATGCACAGACAAGATTCCTGTCACCGTATACGTTGTCAATCCTTGAGACTGCTGGCCAAAACTTATTCTTTTGATTGACGGGGTATGCTGCTTCCATACGGGAAAACTTATGTTTCCATTCTCCTGCTATTTCTTTAGCAGTATATGGTGCATTCTTTACTAACTCAGGGTCTTCCCACCTGATAGCATTCATTGCCTCAGCAAATCTTTCCAACTCATCTAGTGATTCACTCTCTGTAGGCTCTACCATCATAGTCCCTGCTACAGGCCATGACAATGTAGGAGCATGGAAACCATAGTCCATCAATCTTTTTGCTACATCTTCTGCAGTAAACGGTAAATTTCTACAATCAAATATACATTCATGTGCAACTCTACCATTCTTTGCTTTATATAATACATCAAAGTGTGGTTCTATCTTCTTTGCTAACCAGTTTGCATTTAATAATGCCACTTCTGATGCATGTCTTAAACCATCACCACCCATCATTCTTATATACATCCATGTGATAGGTAAAATGCTTGCACTACCCTGCACCACTGCTGATACTCTTTGATTTACATAAGGTGATAGATGTTTTGCTACACCTATAGGTCCTACACCAGGTCCTCCGCCTCCATGTGGTATACAGAATGTTTTATGTAAATTTAGATGACATACATCTGCACCATAATCACATGGTTTTGCTAGACCTACCTGTGCATTTAGATTTGCACCATCAAGATATACCTGACCACCAAACTCATGCACAATATCACATATCTCTCTAATAGTTTCTTCAAATACACCATGAGTAGATGGATATGTAATCATACAACCCGCTAATTCATCCGCATCTAGACATGCTTTTAATCTTAAGTCATGTATATCTACATTACCACTACTATCACAGTCCACACTGACTACTTCCATCCCTGCCATGATACATGTAGCAGGGTTAGTCCCATGCGCACTCTTAGGCACTAGAATTTTATTACGTTTCTCCTGTCCATTTGCTTCATGATATGCTTTTATTGCTAACAATCCTGCATACTCTCCTTGTGACCCTGCGTTTGGTTGTAATGATATAGAATCAAATCCTGTAATATCACATAACCATTTCTGCAAATCTACCATAATTTGCTCATACCCTAGTGTTTGAGTAGGTGGTACTAAAGGATGTATACAATTAAATTCTTCCCATGACACTGGCATTAACTCTGATGCGGAGTTTAGTTTCATAGTGCAACTACCTAGTGGCATCATACCATTCACTAATGTAAAATCTTTAGATGCTAACTCATGTATATACCTCATCATATCAGTTTCACTATGATATTTGTTAAATACTTCCTGTGTCAACCACTCTTTCTTACGGTAAGGTATTGATAACCATCTATAATCTCCTACAGCATCTAAAACATGTGTTATAGTGTCCGCTTGATTAGGAAAATCAACTTGTGTATCAATAATTGCATGTATCTCATCTAATGTGGTACACTCATCTAAGGATAAGGTATACCAACCATCATCATACCTTACATTAAAACCTTCTAAAGCAAACGAGCTTTTAAATCTGACAGTATCGAATCCTTCTGATTCATCTGTTTCTATCCCACACCATTTTAATGCTAATAGTAGCGTCTGCCTATATTTTAATACTCTGGTTGCTATTTTTTTCAAACCTTCCGCACCGTGGTAAGCAGCGTAAAAACCTGCCATATTTGCGAGGAGTGCTTGAGCAGTGCATATATTGGATGTTGCTTTGTCTCGTCTTATATGTTGTTCCCTTGTTTGCAACGCTAGTCGTAGTGCTTTATTACCTTGATTATCTACCGACTGCCCTACAATACGGCCAGGAACTTTCCGCTTATGCTTTTCAGTGGTTGCAAAAAATGCTGCATGAGGTCCGCCAAATCCCATAGGGACACCAAACCTTTGCATACTACCAACTGCTATATCAAATCCCATCTCTCCTACAGGTTTCATTAACACCTGTGCCAGTGGGTCTACAATAGCAATCTTCATTACCTTAAAGACCTCACAACATGTTAATATACCATCTGGATGTCTTAGTTTACCGTCATTATTAGGCATCTGAATTATAATTCCGAATGCTTCTTTATAATCACACAAATCCATAGACCTATCAAAGTCCATCAGTAGTATTTTTATCCCTAATGGTTTCGCTCTCGTGCGTAATACCTTTAAAGTCTGCGGAAATACCTTACTATCAACCAAAAGCGTATTTTTTTTCGACGCATTGTATGCTAATATCATTGCCTCTGCTGCTGCAGTCGCTTCATCTAACAATGATGCGTTAGTTATAGGTAATCCTGTTAATTCTGTGATTAAAGTTTGGTAATTAAACAGTGCTTCTAATCTTCCTTGAGATATTTCTGCCTGATATGGAGTATAAGATGTGTAATAAGCTGGATTCTCGAGAACGTTTCGCTGTATAACTGGCGGTGTGATTGTTCCATAGTAACCTTGACCTATTAAACTACGTTTAATTACATTTTTTTGTGCTATTCCTTTTAACTCACAGAGTGCTTGTGCCTCACTGCAAGATTCTGGTAAGTTATTGTCACCACGAAGTAGTATTGAATCGGGGACAACCTCTCTTACTAACTCATCTAATGATGTAAGACCCAAATCTTCTAACATCTGAGTCTGTTGCTCCTTTGAAGGACCTACGTGTCTTCTGATAAAATCCATATACTATATTATAACATAAAAAAAGACACCCTGTAAGGGGTGTCTTGAAATTAATATAAGCAACTCGCTTACATTAGGTTTGTTACCTTTACTCTTCTGTAGTAACGGTTTGCGTTAGATGTAAGAGCACCTTGACCTTGTGTAAGACCCTCAGCGAATGGGTTTGCAACCATTCCGTAACGAGTCTTAAAGCCAATTTTTGGTTGGAATGTATCCTGACCAACGGCTCTGACCATTTGTAGAGGCACGTAAGGACAATAGAATAGTCCTGCGTCGTATGCGCTACTACCTTTATATCCTGCAACATAGAAGTGATTGTCACTTACGTTTGCTGAATATGGGTCAACATAAACCTTGATTCTTCCGTTAAGAGTACCAGCAAGTGTGCTGCTATTGTCATCAGGAAGTAGGTTGCTGTTGCCTGCAAGAGCTGGAGTGTAATCTAGGACACCCGCCATGGATAGAGCACTAGCTACGTCTGCAGAGCAGATTAGTATGTTACCCTTTCCTCTACGAGTTTCATGCCCGATTGCATTCATATCTCTTTCAATCTGGAATAATAGTCCCTTGAATTTCTCAACTGACCATCTACCATTTGAGTCAACGTCTAGGTCGAATACACCAGCTGTTGCTGTGTTATTCTGTGCACCTGGGCGAGCGATTTTGTAGACTGTTCTTACAACTTCACGGTTGATTTCAGCAAGCACTTCTGTTGAAAGGATGTTTGCTAATTCAGACTCAGCGTCTAGTCCGTGAACTGCTTTCAAGTCTTGAGCAAGCTCTAAACTGTACTCTGCCTTTAGTGCTCTTGACTTAGCAGTAACAGTAACCTTCTCAATCGAGAATCCCATCTCGTTGAAGTGGTTAGATGCACCGTCGCCAAGTGCTTCAGACTGAGCAGTTGTCATACCCTGTCCACCGATGGTGTAATTACTTGCACCGTCAGCGAGTAGACCTGGGTTAGAACCTGTCATATCGTTTGAAGCGAGACCATCTGCACTATTCTCTGAAGAATGCTCAGTGTCAACTTCGTTGAAGAATGTTTCAACTGCACTGTTGTTGATGTCTCTGTTTGTGCCTTTTGTGGAGCGCATTGCGAAGATAAGTCCTGTAGGACCTGTCATTGGTTGCACACCGCAAATGTCGTAAGCAATAAGCTTAGGCATACTACGACGAATTAAGCTGATTAATACTGGGTCAAAACCTGCAACTGGACCTGTAGCTGTGCTACCACCAGAGAAACCAGTACCACCAAGAGAGTTGGTAGGTGCTGCTTCAGTTACTAATCCTCTTTCTTCTTTCAAGAATCTCTCTTGATTCTCAAGGAGGACTGAGGTCACCGATTTTCTATACTTGTCGGAAATCGCTTCGATTTCGTTATGGTCTAGAATAGGAGCCCACTTCTCCTGTAGATGTTCTGCGTTAAACATTTGGATTTAGTGGATTTGTTTACTTGCCCCAACGACTGATTGCCTGCACGTATGCTGACATTGAATCAGTTGCGGGTGTTTCTGCTACCTCTTTAGACTCAGTTACTGTTTCAGCAGTACCTTTTGTCTCAGGTTTTGTAGAGAAATAAGATTCACGTAAAGTAGAAACTTTCTCACGGAAAGATTCTTCATTCTCAAACTCAACAGCTTCCGCTAGAGAAATAAGTTTCTCCTTCTGAGAGAGACTTAAGCCCTCTGCGATTTCTGTCACAATCCCATTCTTGATATAGTTGCCGACTTGCTTAGACAATCCGACGTTTTCTTCAATCGACTCGTTGAGTTTTTCTTCCATACTATTAAGTTGTCCTTGTAATTCATCAATAAGGTCAACTTTCTCGTCAGGAATTTCTATGAAATTCTCAACGAAAACTTGTTTGATTCCATCCAATACGGATGTTGCCATCTCTTGCTTGATTCCTGCTTCAACAGCGAGATTGTTTTTCTCCATCCACTGTGATACAGAATAAGTAAGATACTCATCGACCTTTTCTGCAAGGTCTTTCTTGACTGAATCAATTTCTTCTTCGAGGACTTTAGCGTATTCCTCGTGCATACGGTCTAGCTCTTCGTTTAAACGAGAGACTACAGCAGCTTCAAAGATTGTTTTTGCTTTATCTTTGAATTCCTCACTGAGGTTTTCACCTTCGGTAAGTGCAGCGACGTCAGCAGAAAGGTCAACCTCAATGACTGCTCTTTCTTCTTTTTCGTCTTCAGCAATAACCTCACCTTCTGGCTCGTGTCCTGCTTTTACATCACCTTTATCTGACCATGTTGCTGTCGCAGATGATGCGTCAGATGGTTTAGTTGTAGGTGCAGCAGCATTACCACCCGCAACAGTTTTCATTTTGTTGCTGTCGTCGTCTGGTTTGCTATTGAATGGAGTAGGACCGCCTAGGTCTTGGATACCCGCAAGACTACTACCGTCAGCACCCAGCTTGGGCATCGGTTCGCCTGGCTTGGCATTTGCGGTTACACTCGATTCATCTAGAGTTTTGTTCTCTGTTGACATTGTAGTCTCCGAAATCTAAAATTGTAAGCTATTTGCTATATTTATTTATACTTAGAAAGATTTTAGTAGCCGTTGAAACGCGGAAAGTTTGATTTCTTCCATCTGGTTTTGCGCAGCATTCTTAATTCTTCCTTTAATCTGGTCTATTGTTTGCTCGTGTATAGCACCACCCGCATAGACCCATTCTCTACCTTCCATGATTCCATTCACAAAAGCGTCTGGAGCTGAAGGGTCTGCTACTATATCAGCAGCAGTTGCAAGCATGAAGTCGTCAGCAACGATTTTTATACCGTTTTCTTCCTTGATTGACCCCAATCCTCTTGAGGATACACCAAGTTTTACTCCTTCATCTAAAAGACTCTTAGCGATATTACCCATAGGTGTGTCTAAGATTCTTGCTTTTCCTACAAAGTTGTTTCCTTCTTGTTTAAGAGAAGTAATCAAATGTGAAACACGGTCAAGATTGATAGTAGGACCATCAGGATGACCTAACTCTCCGAGAGAACGTCCCTTTCCAATGTAAGACTCATTGTATTTAGCAACCTCTCTTTGAAGAGTATTGACAGGATACATGCGTCCGTTACGATTTTTGATTGCTCCTTGTAGAAATACACCTTCGATAAAATGGTTTTTTCTACCATTCTTACCTTCTGTGATAACTACTTTACAAGATTCAATCTCTTCCCGAATCAGTTTCATCTGGGGTTTCCTCTGGTGTTTGTGCAACAGGTGCTTCAGCATCTTCTGGTTGCTCTGTATTTTCAGGACCTTCTTCCTGAGGAGCAAACATAGTTTTACCTACATCCTGCTTTTTATCGTCCACAGCTTTAACAGCAGCAGCGTTCATACCAGTTGCAACGTAATCCGAGAGGTCTTTCTGACCCGCGAATAGCGCATTAACTATATCTTGAGCGGCTTGTGTTGGCATAATGTTATAGTATCGTAATAATTATTTATATATCTCCCTTTTTGTAGTCCGCAGGCTTGATTCCTTGCTCCGCAGGGTCGGGAGGCTCAGGTTGCAAACTCATTGCCATCTGCTCATGCTCCATAGCAGGCATTGCCAATGGGTCAATAGACTTACCTTCCTTAATTTCTGCTTCCATCTGCTTATCCATTTCTTGAAATAGTGCTTCTGGTTGCTTCAATACTTGCTTGCGTAAGTATTCTAAGGAGAAGTAACGACCTACAAATGGGTCCATCTGCTGCAGTAATGCCATACGTGCATTCTGTATTTCTTGCTCTTTTAATTCAGAGAAGTAATTATCAGCGATGAAATCATACTGTATATGCTCCTTCATCTCATCCCATTCTTCAAGAGTAAAGATACCCTTTAAAACGACTTGAGTTCTTAGGAGGTCATTGAATAAATCAGAGAATCTTTTGCGCAATCTGACTACAAATTTTTGGAATTTTACTTCGTCTCTTGTAATCTCAGCACTTCTTCCAACATTAAATGCGGAATCAGATTCTAAGCGTGACTCGGGTACGTTGAGTGAGCGGTAGAGTTTCTTCTGGAAGTACTTGACGTCCTCAAGTTCTCCAAGATTTTGTCCACCTGGGAGCGTAGAGATTTCAGTACCTCGTCCTCCTTCTCTTCGTGGTAACCAGAAGTCTTCGAGCATTGACATGAATTTTTTGTCATCTCTTATCTCTCCTGTGTCTGCATTGTATACTAATTTGTTTCTATAGCGAGCCATAACCTCACGGAGGTATTGCTCTGCTTTTTGTTTAGGTAAATTACCTACATCAATATAGAAAATCCGACGCTCAGGTGCGCGGGACAATCTATATATCACCAAACTATCCTCAATCATACGAAGTTGATTAAGAGCTTTGATAGCTTTGTGTAGATGTGACAACACATAGTTGCGTTGCATATCCATTTGTCCTGAGTGACAGAAACAAATAGCATCTGTGGCAATCTTTATACCTTGATTTTCATATCCACGTAAACCCTTTGGGCTGTATATAAAATACTCAACTGCCTTAGGTATAAGCGCATTTACCTGTGGGTCTACAGGTGATATACGGTCTTTTGGTTTATCGTATTCGATTACTTTTTTAATCTTACGAGGGTCAATATACCTTAACTCAGTAATTCCTTTCTTAGGGTCTTCTGGGTCTATCATCTTATGATAAAAAAGACGACCATCGATATACCATCTACGGAAAATATCGTATGCTCGTCTGTCAAAATCTAGTAAAGATAATATATTTTCAAACTCCTCACGAAGTCTATTCTTTACGCTTTGTGAAACTGGTAGGTTAGATAATTCAATATCTACAGGGTGGTCATCTAAATCGCCCGCGATTGCTTCGTTGGTGATATCACTGATAGCAGCATCCGCTTCTGGATGAAGAGACATTTCACGGTATCTACCGATTAATTCTACTTCATTAGACTTGTTTGCGGAGTCACCTAGGTCAACGTACTGCCCAAAATAACCACCCGCTACTATGGGTTGCGCTGCATCATCACTATCTTTATGCACGAAAGAAGGACCCTTCTGGAGTTCCTTCTTTTTGCGCTCAAGTGAATAACCAAATAATTGCGTCATTCCTTTTTTCCGCTACTATTATATTTTTATTTATTATACCACAGATTAGGTAAAAAATCTATAGCTTATTTGTCCTTACCGTGTCCTAAGTTTGTATCTCCTGCATAAGTCCAGTATTGTACTTGGAATTCAACGGTATACTCCTCAGGAGTATCGTTGCTATCCCATGCTAAATCAATAGCAGATACGTTACTAGGCCATATCTGAGCAAACTTGTAAGACCTTACAGGATTACCTTGACGGTCAAACTGTCTGACAAGAGCGTCAGCACAGTAACCAGCTGGGTTTGATGTATTCTGTAAGTTTTGCTGTAGTGCTTGGATGTTTGTTGACCATGCTTCAAACTTAGAGCGAAGTGCAAATCCTGCATCATTAAGGACTGTAACTGTCCATGGCTCGAATGTGCGGTCTCCTGCAATTTTTAAAACACGACCTCTGTAAGGGACGTCAATTACACCGACTGTTGAGGCAGGAATGTTTGCTGCCTTTGCAAGCACAGTTGTGATACCAGCTGTGACTGCGTTTGATTGTCCCTGTGTGTCTCCAGTTCCCGCTAGTGCTTGCTCAACATCTGCAACTGAGCCAGGCTCACCACCGATAAATGGATTTTCAGATGCTATTTCGGGGAAACCCATTTCAATATGAAACAGGTTAGGACGTGCCAAGTCACCGATTCTATTTCGGAAATCGGTTATAGGCAAACTAGAAAATTGTTTAGACATTAGTTAGATGCTCCTAGAATTAATTAACGATTTCAGAGAAACTAGAACCAGTCCTAGTTGCGGTGAATGTTAGAGTGATAAAGTTGATTGACCTTGTAGGCTTCACGAAGATTTCAGCGAAGAATTCACCTCTATCTATAGCCTCAGGTGGGTTGTTTGAGTCATCACAGACAACTAAGAAATCCACAACACCGCGTCTTGACTGGACGGAGCGGAGGAATGGCTCAACTATGTTTTTGAATTGTTGACGAGTAAACTCATCGTTTAATTCAAATAATTGATTCTTAGCAGCATCAGAGATTGCTTCCTCAATCACAAGGAATAGACGTCTGACGTTGATTCTATCAAAGGCAGATGTATATCCAAGTGCAGTCTTATCTCCGAAGAGGATAATTCCTTCACCTGGGAATGCTACGATTGGGTTAACCCTTGCAGCATATAGTCTGTCTCTGTGGTCTTTTAGAGGAGAGTAAGCAAGTTTAATTGCGTTAAGAATGTTTCCTCTGTTGAATCCTGCAGGAGAGAACCATGGCTCTTGATTAAGAGTTGTGCTTAATACAAGTCCTGCCATGTCACCGTTGCAAGGAATGTAACGATATACATCGTTATACTTGTCGTAGATATACTTGTAGTTGTTATCAAATACAGCGTAAGATGTAGAAGATAATTGCTCGAAGAAATCTATAGTCTTAGTAACAATGTCTGCAGTGCTTGGTTGACCTATAACATCACCTCTATGTGGAGAGATGAATGCCATGCAGTCTTTTCTTGCTGCAGCGATTGAAATAACATGCTGTGCTTTTGCTATTGTTTCACCAACAGATGACATGCTAGACCCCATAAGGATATAGTCTACGTCAATAGTCTCAGCATCATTAAACAATGTATATGCTGCAAGTGTTTCTGGACGTGCGATAGAATATCCATCGACTCCACCTTGTAGTGCATATCTAATTGTTGCTTGATTTTTTGTGCCTATTAAAGGTTTTGCTTGAGGGTTAGTGCCTGTTGGGTCATCTAAATCATTGATTGATACAGAAGACTTGATAAGGTCAAACTCTCTGTTGATACCTGATAGACCAAAACCACCAGATGCATTTACATCTTTGTCATAAACTTCTCCTGTTTCATGACTACCCCAAAGAAGGTATTGTGATTTTGCTTTAACTACATCTTTATAATAGATGTTATCACCTTGAGGTGACTTAGCATCGGATGCTTTAGAAACGTCTGTAAACTTCTCAACAACTGAGCCAGGTGTGCCTGTTAGCAATCCATCTCCATCAATAACCAAAATGTGCATTAGGTCATTGTGTCCGCCTCTTTCTGCAACCCATGCAGAAGTTGTAGGACGTGCAGCAATGTTTTTCCACATTGTGTTTAGTCCGTAACTACGTGTTGCGTAGTCTGACTCAACGTTAGCGATAGAGATTGTTGCAGCGTTTTTGTCTACAACAGTCTGGTTTGGTTGGAAGTTAGGTGATAGTGGGTTAAGTGAAACACGTAACTGACGTGAAACTCCTGATACAACACCACTGTCTCCTGTAGCAGAGCCAGGTGTGTTAGAGTTGTTTGCCAATTCAGTGATTGTATCTCCTACCTCGATGATATCAGATGCAGTATCATCGATAGTTAATTCTAACTTACGAGTATCAGCATCCCATGCAACAACGCGACCAGTAACACCACCAGATACAGCAGTGATAAAGTTGTCTTTCTCAAATGCACCTACAAGAGTAGCACCCGCGTCGAAAGTAACAATCACTGTGTAAGAGTAAACCTTACCGTAGATGTTTGCGGAAGAGAATGATAAGTCAGCGTTATTTGTGAATTCCCATTCAGTTGCTGTTGGGTCTGCTAGGTATAAGACTTGGTCAGCACCCGCGTCTGTCATTACAACACGTAATGAGTTAGCGAATTTTCCTGCAGTCCTTCCTGCCCATTTCCAGTTGTTAGATGCAGTCTCAACACTTGCCTCATACTCAGTCATAGACTTGATTAGAGGTGGTGTAATACCAGTTGATGTTTGCTCGTTTATTTCTGTCTTTGCAGCAGTTACAGTTTGAAGTGTAACAGTTGACCCATCAGTGTGTGCAGCAGCAGTAGAACCTAATACTCCGCGCTCAACTGTGAGGTTGTCCCCAGCTACACCAGAGATTCTTAGAAACTCATCGTCAATTCTGATGTATGAGTTTGTGCTTCCTGCAAGTGCAGTAGCAGAAGTAACTGTTAGTGTAGTGTCAGAATCCGTAAATGTAGACCCTTCGTTGATTGTGGAAGATGTGCCTGCGGCTTCGATTAGAGTGATTTGTGATTTTGCAGCGTGTGATGCAGCTGATGTCTGTAACTGTCCTCTGCTGACTACTACGTCTAGACCAGAAACAGATTGGACTATCATCAATTCAGCGTCGATGAATAATACATCGCTTACATCGAAGTCAGTTGCTGACTCAACAGTAAGTGTTGTATCTGTTGCGCTAAAAGATGTGATAGTGAATTGTGCAGTATCAATCGCATTCTTTAATGCTGAGTTGTCTGCTCTTACTACTTTAAGTGTCCCGCCATATAGCAAGAATTGTGCTGCAGTAAACCAGTATTCAAAGTTTAAGTCATTTGGTTTTCCAAATGTTGCAAGCAATTCCTTCTCACTTGTAATAGTTGTTATGTCTTCGACAGGACCTTTCTCGAATGCACCTACTATAGCACCGACGTTATCAACCGTCGCGTTAACTACATTGGTGAGGTCTCTCTCTAATACGGCAACTCCTGGGGAAAGTTGTGTTGATGCCATTAGATAATCTCCTATGGGATTCCATTTACAATGCTGAAATTATTTATAGAAAGGCATCTTTTCACTGGGGAAACAAGACGTGAATTACCAATCAGGGTAGTCACCGTAAGGTTTTTTACGTTTACGTTTACGTTTTACTCTCCATATAGTACATGATTTACACTCATAAGCATAGGCAGATGGGTTAGACCCTCTATCTTTTCTAGTCTTATAGAAATCATTTCGCAAATTTTTCTCTTGACCACATATACGACATCTTCTATCTACAAACAGGAGATTGTCTAACTCAAACTCCTCTTCTATACTCATCTGTAGTCCCACATATAACTACGGTCACCATACTCATCTGTATTCCAGTCTCTATTAGACTCCCATCTATCTCCTTCCTCATCTACAAATGTTTCATCTTCTAGACCATCACTTACAAAACCAAACGGAGCCATGTCTGCCTCTATTGCATCTTTTTGCTCTTGATACATACGTGCTCTGACATCACTATCGTGTAACTCTCTGAAATAGTCTGTAGTTGCTAACCATGAGAATATAACCAGACACATAGCAAGGTCATCATTACATCCTTCTTCCGCTTCCCATGCCTGACCTTTCTGTATGAAAGTAGTCAACTCTGTAATAATATCAAAGTCTGTAAAGACCAGTTTATCGTCTTCAATCAACTGTTTCATGTTTGCGCAACCAGTCTTCTTAACTGTAGTAGACATCTTTACACCTAATTGCACTTTACTACCAGAGAATCCCTGACCTACAACCTGTCCCGCTCTACCTCTCATGGAGCACATCAGTAAATTATCATACTCTAAATCAAACTGCATGATGTCTGCTACCTGTCCACCTATATCATTTACTTCTATTAATGTATATGCATGATTATATTGTGTGCATACCTGATGAATTATGTTTGGAAATAAAAGCGGTTTAATTTTATTGTTTCTGTATTTTGCTACTAACCTATACGGTATATCTGTAGTGTCAATGATAGTAAATGCGGAATAGTCTTTAGTAATACCGCGTGCTACGTCAACTGTGCAGACATAATCATGTCCTTCTATAGGTTCTTCAAATATATCCAGTCCTGCACTAGATGTAAGCGGGTCATCGTATGGAAGTATCTTTAACTTACTAGATGTAATCAGCGTATTAACTGACCCTAAGAATTCACATTCAAACTCTTGGTTGAATTGCTCCTCAGATGTATTCTTTATAGTCTGCTCTTTCCATTCTGCATCTCGGCCAGGTACTTGTGACCAGTGCACTTCGGTTGTAGTATATTCATTCTTACCTTTCTCTGCATCATGCCATAGTTTATAAAACATATTCATACCCTTAGGGGTAGAGATGATTATAACCTTAGTAGACTTACCTGAGGATATAGTTGGATAGACAGAGCTAAAAAACTCATCAGCAATATGAGTCGGAATAAAGGCGAATTCATCAAGAAATATAATATTAAATGACATACCCCTAACAGCAGAAGCGGAAGTAGAAGCAGCCATGATTTTACTGCCGTTTTCAAGTTCCAGAGAGCCTCTGTTCCAGTTGACGACTCCTTGTTGCATCCATTTTGGGAGGTTTTCATATGACAGTTGTAATCTTTGTAGCATTTCTCTTGCAGTCGCTGCTTTGTTAGCAAGGATTGCAACGTTTACGTTATCATTAAACAGCGTATACCATAACAGATAGGCAGTAACAACTGTTGACTTACCTGACTGTCTTGGTAGTTTAGCAATATTAAATCTATTCTCATGAAACTTCTCAACCATGTCTGATTGGAAGTCATACAAGTCAAAAGGGACTAAACCTTTATCTAGTGAGATAATCTTAATGTAGTTTGTTATGAAGTAAACAGGGTTTTGACTACACTTAATGAATTCTTCGACTTGCTCGTCAGTAAAATTCTGTGCTATATTAGCACGCTTAAGGTTGGGATTACCTAGATAAATTTCGTTTTGTGCCATCTAGGGTTTATCAAATAGTATGTTGTTTATATATTTATCTGCCCACTCTTCGCTAAACCATTGACTAAGCACTGCTTTTGTTTTCTTATTCTTTCTCTGTGATGTAGAATACCAACACTGGTCATCTAACCTTAACATAATACTAACCCAATCATCAGACCATTTTGCTGTTTGCACTTCTGTGCTGTATATCCTGAGATACTCGAGAACTACCTGATAGAATTTGTCTTGCTCCTCTTGGGTTTTTAGTCTTGCAAACTTACAGTATGGTGAGAATATCTCACCCCATTCGGGTAGTTGACGATTATCTTTAAATTGAATTTCTTTACTGATGGGTGATAACTTGTCACTCCAATCCACACCTTCCACAGGTGATATATCTACTATGGCAGCAGTAACCCCTGCAGGAGTTTGTATTATATCTGCACCAAATATAGGTAGATAGTATGCAGGGTCTGGCCAAAAGACACAGTGGACGATTTGTATTTTATCTGTTTCTGCTGTCTCTAAATGAATTCTTCTTAGTCCTTTAGACTTCCACATTTCATTCTTAATAACAACCTTCTCATGTGTTATTAAATCATGCAGAGTAGTTATTTGCTCTAACTCTGGAAAGTCTGCGATACTACATCTAATTAGATTAGCAAGGTCATCACGTACGCTTGGAAAGAGCATAACCAATTCCAATGAATAATATAGCAAACAATAATAACACTAGAGGAGAGGTTACAATAGGGTCCCAGTTTCCATGCTGTATTAGTGGTTGTTTTTCCCACGTACCTGGTAATGAATATACCGAAGGGTTAGATGCAAATATCATCTGCCTAAAAAATAATGATTAATGATTTCAATTTTCTCATGTGCTTGAGCAATAGCAGCAATCTCGCTATCTATCGCTGCCATAACATCTGAGTGCTCACCTATACCTACAGGTTGGTTGAGATAAATTTCTACGTTTTGTGAATGTTTTGCAATCAAACCATTGTAGTATACGATTTGATTATTCAGAATGTTGTCACGCAAGTTGACCATAAATTAACCTTCTAATAATGTACCGAATGACCTACGAATTTCACGTAGCTCTTCAAAATTTTTATTCTTTGTGCCCCCATCATACTCCCACGCATACCCTTCGGCAATCATTTGTTCGTTGAGCGATACATCATCATCACCAACATATAACCAACCAAGCAGACGCCCATACTTACCCATCCCGCCTTTGAGTTCAGTTCGTATAGTAAGTTCATGCTCTCCATTGATTGTGTCCTCAAGTGTACCTTTCATCCAGTTAGTAGCATCTATACCCAATGCTTTTTCTTCTAAGTCTCTTGTCCTTTTCTCAGGTGTATCGATACCCGCAATTCTAACACGCTCGTGTTTGTAGATATCAAATCCTAAGTCAATAACAACATCGATGGTATCACCATCAACTACTTTAACAATTTCTGTGACGCGAAAGTTATAACAACTTTTACGACTTGGGGGTGTCATTGCTCCCATCGTTCATCTCCGAGTATGCATACTTCATTATATAGCCGATGACAATAGACACCGAAATAACTAATATGAGTATCATTACATTTACGGAATGGACGACAGTCATTTCTTAGATTCTTCGTATTGGAAGATTAGAAATAGTCCTAGTGTTACCCAGAAAACTATCTCAAGACCATAACCAGACATTATGTAATAAGTGGTAGTATTTGCTCCTTTACCTTATCTGCAATCTCGCCAACGATATTGATATCTATACCCAAGAATGGTGGAATAAATCCAATCATTCTAAAGAAACCTTCTGCAAACAATGCTAGAAAAACAAAACCTAATACCATACTAATCAAGCCAGCATTTCTATTATGCTGACGGATAGCATCGTCTATCATTTCTTGTACTTGTGCTTCAGTTACAGTAATTGTTTTTTCTTTTTTGGATGGTTTATTATCCTTTAAAACAGTTGTTACTGGAAACTTTTCTCTGTATGCTGTTGATAACATGGACTTTCTCTATTAGGGGTATTTAGATAATAAGGTAAGTCAACACCATTATAGATGATGAAGAATTATTTGTCAATGAATATATTAATCTAGTCTAACTACATATTCGCCTGCGTGTGGATGTCCAATTAACTCAGGTAAATCCAGTTGTGCTTGTCGAATAGCATTGTATGCATCGTCGGCATACTCGCAAATTTCTTTTGTATGGTTGGAATTGTCATGATAACCAACGAGGTAATGTGCCATGAGGTCTCCGTCTAATACTAATAATATTTAGTAAGAATCAAAACATTTTGGTCTCACTAATGTGTGGACTCGCTAATAAGATGCTTCTTCAATACAAACTTCATCATAACATACGGAATATGTTATGTCGTCCTTCCAATATGAAGTATAAAGTTTATCCCATATTAAAGTAAACTCTTCGAGAGTCAAATTTTTAAAGAGGACTTCTTGTCTAAAGTAGATGTGATAACTTGAGGTCATTCTCCTAGTGTGTGGACTACAGGTTTTTCATGCAATAGAATCTTATATAATTTTGGATTCTCAGCAGCAGAGACAGGTATAAAATCTGTCTTTGCGTCAAACATTTCATATCTCTTTGCTTGATTTATAACTATCGACCCATCTTTTCCTGACACTGAGCGATGATAAGTCCCACGTGGTATAAAGAGTGCACCACTATTCACATTCAAATGGACTATATGATATGGATAATGCCAATCTTCATTTACTAATTCAAACTGTCTCTCACCAGAAACAACTCTATTATAATCATCTTGAAAACCATGAATATAAAATTGCTTTGCACCTACTGGGTCATTAGGTGGTGATATAGCAGGACCTGTATGACATACTAGGTCTGCAGCATTAGATTCATCTACAGAGATATCATAAAAAATAACATCGTCGGTCTCTCGAAACACGCGATGTTTTTTAAATTGCACGTCACTCATTTTTTAGTTACATTTTCAATAAGATACTTTTGATTTTCTCCTGCTTTTTCCATTGAATATAAAGCAAAAGATTTAGTCATTGCTAGAGATAATAAATGATGGATGTGTTTGCCATCTTCATCAGTTAGTTCATCGCCCATAGATGCAACAACTCCTACAATCAATCCTAATT
>Ga0208390_1000217_pt1 | contig 19454 bp, 19 predicted proteins | sample Knorr_S7_td_Surf_FD_185594 | JGI IMG/M metagenome (GOLD analysis project Ga0208390, IMG submission 185594) | Marine microbial communities from Southern Atlantic Ocean transect - Knorr_S7_td_SurfaceA_ad_6m_LV_A (SPAdes) (version 2) | ecosystem: Environmental > Aquatic > Marine > Oceanic | place...
GTATCTAATTGTGATTCATCAATCAATCGTGCATTAGATAGTGTTTCCTCAAGTTTAGAAATTTTAAGCTCTAAAAGTCCTTGTGCTTCCTTTGCAGCATCATATTCAGCATTTTCACTTAAATCTCCTTTATCTCTAGCTTCAGCAATTGCTTTGGATGCATTTGGTCTTTCAACATCTTTTAGCTGATTTAACTCAGTCCTTAATTTATCTAAGCCTTCTTTCGTGTAATAATTAATTCCCATATTAAAAAAAAATCCTCTTGTTAGAGGTCCAACTAATATACAAATTTATAAGTGTTATTTAATTAAATTTACATTCACTATGGTTAAAAACTATTTGATTATATTTTTTTTTCTAATTAGTTGTGAAAATGAACAATCTCCTTACAACCCTTATTTACCAGATATAAGTTTCGAGAGAATAATTAATTTAAATCTTCCCAGCTATGATAATTTAAATTTTACTGGAGGTTCTGTTATTATTGATGGTCTTGGAGTTTGTGGTGTAATACTATTTAATTTTAATAACGATATTTTAGCTTGGGAGGCTTGTGACCCAAACCACAAAAAAAGAGATGATTGTCCAAAACTTGAAATTGACGGAGTTCAAGCAAAATGTAATTGTGTAGGAAATATATATAGTCTTGCTACTGGACAATTACTAAATAGTAATACTACATCAAATTACCCATTGATCCGTTACAAAACCGAACGAATTGGCAACAACCTCAGAATTTACAACTAAAATTTAAAAATAAATCCCGCTAAAAAATTTCTTGTTGCTTGTGGATAATATCCAGCACCATCCAATGTTATTATCTGACCTGGAATACTCCATGTATCATCATATGTATAATAATAGCCATTTGAAATGTATTCTTTATTAAGCAAATTATTAATCAATAAATTAATAGAAATAGATTCAAAAATTTTATTTGGTTGTAATAAATATGAAATACTTAAGTCATTTACAAAATAACTATCAAGAATTGAATTAGGCTGATCAGTATTACTCATGTATTGTTTACCAACATATTTAGATAAAAATGTAAAATTTAAATTTTCTGAGTATTTGTAGTTTATACTATTTGAACCAATAAATGATGGGGAAAAAGAGATATTTGTTTTTCCATAATTATATAATGCCCCATCAACCATTGAAAATATATTTTTGTTCTTATTCGAACTTAATGTAATATTGGTTTGCACAGAAAATAACTCTGATAATTTTATTGAATTTTCAATTTCTAACCCAATCCTGGAGCTTGACCCACTATTTGTTCTTTTAGGATTCCCAACATCATCAATTTCTCCCGTTAAAACTAGCTGCTCATCATAAAGCATAAAGTAACTATTTAGATTAAGTAGAATATTTTCATTTCTAAACCGCCAACCAATTTCTATATCATTTAACCTTTCAGGTTTAATTTCAGAATTACTTTCAAAATCCGTTCTATTTGGTTCTCTATTCGCTCTAGCGTATGAAGCATAAATTAATGAACTTGAATTCAACTTATAGGATAACCCAATTTTGGGATTGAAAAAATTATATGATTTATCTAAAACCATATTGATTAAATCTGATGTGATTCCGGATGTATTATATTTTACTCCTCTAAGCTGAATATCAGTATATAATTCAGTTTTTTTGTTAATGGAATACAGAAGTTTAGCAAAAAAACTTAAATCTTTTTTTTCACCAAGGCCCTCATAATACCTATCCCTTATTTCACCAGTATTACTAAGACTACGAGCCCAAATTACTTCTCCATAATGATCTCCAACATAGGAGCTGTAAGAACTACTTAAAGTTAAGTCAATCTTATCCTTGATATAATTAATTGAGCTGTTTAAAACGTAAAAATCATTATCTAACCATCTTCTTCTTATTAAGTCTGTCGTTCCAGTTTCGTTTCCGTTACTGTCAATATCTGATTTAACAATTCCTCCATATGTATTAATATCATCATCCTCTTTATATTGTTCAAAGTAACCTCTTCCATCGGTGTAATTTAATCCTAAATTAAATGACCAATAATTATTTATTTTTTCATTCCAATGCAGCTGAAAGTGATCTTGCTTATAATTATCGATTTCATTTTCATAAGTAAGTGGATTTTGACGTCTATTTTCCAGAACTTGATCCATAGATAAGCCATCCCATGCTTGATATGTTTTTTCATGTCCACCAAATGATATAGCCTTGATTAATGTACTTCCATTTGTGTAAGCACCTTGGATAAAGTATGATTTTAAATCAGAATAAGCCCTATCAACATATCCATCAGAATCAATCTTTGATAACCTACCAGATAACTCAAAATAATCATTAATCTTCCCTGTACTAAACTTAATTGTATTTTTTAAGGTGTTATAACTTCCAAAACTACTTGATAGCTCAGCATAAGGTTGATCAGAAACAATGTCCGTTAAAATATTAATACTTGCTCCAAAAGCACCGGAGCCATTTGTAGATGTTCCAACACCTCGTTGAACTTGCAGGCTTTCAATTGAGGAGCTAAAATCTGGCAAATTAACCCAAAAGGTACCCATTGACTCGGGATCATTAAATGGAATTCCATTAATGGTAATATTTGTTGATTGTGGACTCACTCCTCTTATCCTAATTCCAGTGTAACCTATTCCAGCACCTGCATCAGATGTTGTAACAACCGATGGTAAAAAATTTAATAAAATTGGAAGATCTTGTCCAAGATTTTTAGATTTTAAATCCTGTTTATCAACGTTTGTAAAACTGATTGGTGATGAAAATTTGGCACGAATGCCTTTAACAATGACCTCATCTAAGTCTTGTCTTGTTGTTTGTAGCGTATCATTAATAATTTCTTGTGAACTAATAACATTAGAAATAAGAAACACCGCTAATAAAAATTTTTTCATAATTATAATATTAACGGGGTAAAAGTTAAGTGAGTGTCATTTTCCTTACAAAAATTACTTTGTCAGGTTCAATGGGTATAATCTCAGCCTTAGCACCCCAAATTTGTTCAAAGCTAAAAAAAAAAAGGGCACAAGGCCCTTTTTTTTGAGTTAATTTATACTAGAAAGAATATTTTAAACCAACAGAGATATTTCTTCCAATATCATGTAGATTTAAATTTTTCAGTCTTGATAAATGATCAACATATTCCTTATCAAATAGATTGGAAACTGACCAGAATAGATTTAAATCGTTGTTGGCCATGTTTAACATATAAGATCCTGAAATATCAACAAGACTGTAAGATTCAGTTGTAGTTTCAAAATCTGCTACATCATTTTGATTTGCTTTCGAGAGCAATCCAATTTCATAACTACCAGCCTCATCAAAGTCTAAATCAAAATCTAATTTAAATGTAAGTGGAGAAATGAATGGTAAATACCCACCGTCTCTTACTTTACCAGAAAGATACTCAATTGATGTGTTGTATGTTAACCAGTCTGCATTAGTTTTTCCTGAAATTGTGACTTCAAGTCCAAAAAGATTTGCATCCTCTTGTACATAATTATACAATGGCATACCCTCCATCTCTTTACCAGATGGTTTAATATATATGTAATTATCTAAAGAATTGAAGAATACATCTACACCAAATGTAGTTTTTTCAGAAAAAGTATTAAATGCAAAGTCAACTTGATTACTTTTTTCAACACCTAAATTCTCATCTCCCATATCATATCTTGCAACACCATGATGAACTCCATCTGCAAAAAGCTCAGATAAATTTGGGGCTCTATAACCAGTAGAAAAATTTAATCTATAGTTTGATGAAGTTCCTAAATTTTTCTTAATCCCAATTGATGAAGTAAAACTTGAATATGATTTTTCAAAATCAGAATTTGTATGATGATCATGAGCGTGAATATCTCTTTGATCACCTCTAAAACCAACCATCAAATCTAAATTGTCCAGGTGAACATGAGAAATACCATAAAAACCTAAGTCTTTTTTCTCAGCATCAGGTATTAATTCTTCTTCTCCAAAATTTAAATTTTCTTGATTTAAAATACTTCCTCCAAGAATGAACTCAAATTTATCAGTCTTAGGGAAAATATATTTGAAATCTAAAGATGTTGTCTGGAGCTGCATATCAATATGAGCTCCCCCTTCATGATCATCATGATCATCATGATCATCATCATGGTCATCATCATGGTCATCATCATGGTCATCATCATGATCATCGTCGTGATCGCCATGTTCATCATGATGTCCAAATTCTTTTCTCAGATTATCTGAAAGACCTAATGTAACCTGTAACTCTGATTTATTGGCAAATTTTAAAGAATTTTTCCAACTAATAACAGTGTTTTCTAATTCTTGGTAGCTTTCTTCCTCCTCCTCGTGATCGTCATGATCATCGTCATGATCATCGTCATGATCGTCGTCATGATCGTCGTCATGATCATCATGGTCTTCTTCCTCATGAGGTATTCCTAAATTAGTGGCTGTGTAATTAAATCTTAAATCTGATTCAAAACCATTAGATTCAAAACCAACACCAAATTTGAAATCTTCCATTTCGGTCCAGGTATTTTCTACAACACCGTCTGCATTTTCATAATCTCCATTATCAATTATGCTTGCTCTAGCAAGAATACTGAATTTATTAATCTTCGTATTCAAACCAACAGATGTATTGATTCCTGAATAATTTGCATTATACAAACTTTCAATGTTAACTTTTAAACCATTTTCTGAAAGATATTTCTCAGGAGCAATGTATAAAACACCTCCAATAGCATCACTTCCATAAAGTACAGACATTGGACCTTTTATGACTTCAATACTTGAAATACCTGAAGTATGGATTTCTAAGCCGTGTTCATCTCCCCATTGCATATTTTCAAACCTGATTCCTTGATAAACAGTTACAACTCGATTTCCACTTAAACCTCTAATTATTGGTTTTTGTATCCCAGGACCTGTGGTTATGAATGACACACCTGGAACATTATAAAGTGCTTTAGGAATAGATTGACTTTTCAAAAAGCTTAAATCTCCTAAATTGACTTTATCAACACTAATTACATTATTTTCAAGAGACTCATTAAATGGTGTTGATACAACTACTCCCTCCAGTGATACTGGAACAATTGTATCATTTGTAGCCTCTTGTGAATGTATTTCATTTATATTTAGGATAAATAATAATCCTAAAATTATACTGTATATTTTTTTCATTTTTAATTATTTACGTTAATTGATTTTAATTTTTGTATAGATAAAATCATATGCTAGGCGGTCCACGTAAATAAATTAAATATCGATTAGAAAATTTAAGATTTATATTTTCAAATAAAATTTTTGAGTTATAAGATGCAATTATAAATATGAATGCAAATGAAATGAGAAAATGATTTAGTGGATTACTTAAGATTAAGCATAATACACAATCTTCCTCCATTTCATTTATGCCATTTTGAAAATGTTCATGATGAGTATGATCATGTTCATGAGAATGCATGAAAATATGCGAAACATGAGCTATGTATGGAATAAATACCGAAAAAATAAAAAGGGAAATAATTAGTTTTTTTGACATTCTATCTGAAAATCATTGCAAATTTAGCAAATTGTTAACTAATTCAATTGCCTTTTGCTTTCTTTTTTGAAATGAACCTGAGATTGTAAAATAATTTTTATCATTGATTTCAAGTGCCATTTTGAATGAATTAAAAAAGATATCTCTTTCATTTGGTCTATCTCTTAAATCATCTTTTACCCATGGAATATCAATATCCATTAACAGATATAAATCATAATAATTAAGCTTTGAGTATTTATCCAGCAAAGGATCACAATAATTATTAAAATACAATTTTGAATATGTAGCAGTGGTCAATAAATCAGTGTCACAGAATAATATTTTATCTGTTTTTTTTGAGATTATATTTTCATTATTTATTTGTCCTTTTGCAATGGGCATAATATCATCTAATTCACAAATCTTTTGATACTTATCCCATTTTTCTTGTAAATAATGTCTTGCATATTCATCAACATAATAAGTATTGTAGTGAAGTGCTAATTCTTTAGCTAGTGAGGATTTTCCTGTGGACTCAGGTCCAAATAAAACAACTTTTAAGCAATTTGATTTTTCCTGTTGTAAATACTTTTCCATTTGTAGTATCCTGCAATAGCAATAAAGGTAAAAATAAAGTATTGAAAACTTGTGAAAGCTAGTCCTTTATAAAGGTAAAGAGGAACTGAAATAATATCTCCAATTATCCAATAAATCCAGCTTTCAATTTTTCGTTTGGCCATCAACCACATTCCAACGAAAAATATTGAGGTTGTAAGAATATCAACATACGAGACTACTCCACTCCACTTATCAAAGTAAGTATACATTAATGAAACAAATAAACAAGATAGAACTGCAATCAATAACATAATTTTTTTATCAAAAATATTGAGCTTAGTTATAGGTGTATATTCATTATTATTTTTTCGAGTCCAATAATACCAGCCATATATACTTACCACAAAATAGTATGCATTTATAACCATATCTCCCAAAAGCTCCCACTTGAACAACAAATAAACAAAAATAGAGGTGTTCACTAAACCAGTAGGGAAAACCAATACATTATTATTTTTTGAAAACCAAACAGAAAAAAAACCAAAAATTACGGCGAAAATTTCTAAACCCACATCAAGCTGTGAATAGGTAGAATATTGTTGAAATAAGTAATTAATTATATCATTCATTGGATTGAACTATTGAACAAATGTAATCTGACTCTGTAATATTAAATGACTCAAAAAAATATTTTTTATCTAATTTTTCAACCTCGACTGTTGAATGAGATAAGTTATCAGAAATTGATTGAATTTTAATTTCATCTTTAAAGTCCAAACCAGGTTTTCTATACACCTTATATGTTGCCTCTTTTATACACCAAACTAAAGTCAATTCTTTAATTGAACTAGTATCTATCAAATCTCTTTCTTTAGAATTTATGAACTTTTTGGAAATATTTAAAATTTTATCTCTAAAGTCTTGGATGTCAACCCCTACAGGTTTTGGAGAAATGGCAATAGAGCTATATCCTTTACTATGGCTTATAGAAATATTTGTTTCGTTTTTAAGAAAAGGTATTCCTTCAGGGCTGTAACGTAGGCTATCTAAACTAATTCCATTTAATTGAATTAATTTTCTAACTGCCAAAAACTGCTTTTTCATTTCAACAGATCTCAACCTATCTAGCCTTTGCTCACAGTTTTTAGTTAAACGGAGGTTTGATAAAAAAAAATCCAATGACTCTTCAATGCTCCAGATTGATAAAGAGATGTTATTGGAAATTGATTTTTGGACTATAAGTGGCATTATAAGTCCTAAAGATATAAATTATGAGATTAGGCTTCTGGTATAATTGACACAAAAGATTTGTCGTCTTTTTTCTTAGTAAACTTTACAATTCCATCAACTTTTGCATGTAAAGTATGATCTTTCCCTAAATAAACATTATCACCAGGCTTATGCTTAGTTCCTCTTTGTCGAACAATAATATTACCAGCTATTGCTTTTTGACCTCCAAAGATTTTAACCCCTAATCGTTTAGATTCTGACTCTCTTCCGTTTTTTGAACTACCTACTCCTTTTTTATGTGCCATTTTATTTTACTTTTTAGATTTAGCTTTTGGTGCAGCTTTTTTAGTTTTTGAGGATTTATCCTCAGCTGATTTTTTTGCTGGCTTCGCTTTAACAACCTTTTCTGAAACTTTTTCAATGATAATTTCAGTTAGTGCTTGACGATGTCCATTTTTAACTTTATATCCTTTTCTTCTTTTCTTCTTAAATACAATTACTTTATCATCCTTTAAATGCTTTAAAACTTTGGCTTCCACTGTTGCATGTTTTACAGTTGGCTTTCCAACTACTACTTTAGAACCATTGTCTAATAATAAGACGTTATCAAAGGTTACCTTATCCCCCTCTTTAGCATCTAATCTATTGACAAATAACTTTGTATCCTTTTCAACCTTAAACTGTTTTCCAGAAATCTCTACAATAGCATTCATAATTTTTATACTATAAAATTGATAAAGTATCAATAATTGCGGGGCAAATATACAGATTTAAAATTATTTTCAAATGTTATATATAAATAACATTTTATCTCAAGTAAAGTAATTAATTTAAAGGATAGCTATATTTTGATTTTTTAAATGTTATTATAAATTATTAATTTCACGATCCTATGAAAAATTTCTTATACTCTTCGCTGTTTTTTTTAGCATTAAATATTAATGCTCAATTAATTGATTATGAATTATACACTTTGGATAATGGTCTTGATGTTATTTTACATCAAGAAAATAGCTCTCCTGTTGTTACTGTCTCCGTTATGTATCATGTCGGGGCTAAAGATGAAGTTGATGGTAGAACTGGATTTGCACATTTTTTTGAACATCTACTTTTTGAAGGAACAAAGAATATTGAGAGGGGTAAATGGTTTGATATTGTTTCCTCTAATGGTGGTTCAAATAATGCCAACACCTCACATGACAGAACTTATTACTACGAAACATTCCCATCAAACAGCCTTGAATTAGGGCTTTGGATGGAAAGTGAGAGAATGTTGCATCCTATCATCAATCAGATTGGAGTTGATACTCAAAATGAAGTTGTTAAGGAAGAAAAAAGACAAAGAATAGATAATGCTCCCTACGGTGCTTTGATTTATGGTACCGCAGTTGATCCATACCTTTATAAAAAACACCCTTACAGAAGATCCATCATTGGAAGTATGGAAGACCTGGACGCAGCAAAACTACAAGAGTTTATAGATTTTAATAATCAATGGAACAATCCAAATAACGCAGTTTTGGTTGTGGCAGGTGATATAGAAATTGAAAAAACAAAAAAACTGGTCGAAGGATACTTTGGTGATATTCCAAATAATGGACCTGTTCCAGTGAGAGAAACAATTGTTGAGGATCCAATTACTGAAACAATTAAGATTACAGAATACGATAGTAATATTCAAATTCCAGCCAAGGCGTTCCTTTACAGGACACCAAGTATGAAAAGTAGAGATTCATATGTGTTACAATATATATCTGCAGTTTTAACTGGAGGAAAGAGTTCCAGAATGGTGAAAAGAATGGTTGATGATGAAAAACTTGCTTTACAAGTCATTGCATTTAATCAAGCCCAAGAAGATTATGGAAAATATTTGATGTTATCACTTCCTGTTGGAGAAACTTCACTTGAAAAATTGACTGCAACAATGGATGAAGAAATTGAAAAAATAAAATCAGAATTAATTTCAGAAAGAGAGTATGAAAAAGTTAAAAACCAGTTTGAAGTTCAATTCATTCAGAGTAATACCAGAATTGAAGGTATTGCTAATAGTCTTGCTAGAGCTCACATGCTTTACGGAGACATTGATAACATAAATGATCAAATCGATATATACAGAAGTATAACCAGAGAAGAAATTAAAGAAATTGCAAATAAATATCTTAATAAAAGTCAAAGAGTCGAAGTAGACTACCTACCTAAAAAGAAATAACCTATGAAAAAATTAACATTATTTATTGTCCTAACGTTTTTTTTCACAATTGACTTAAGCAGTCAAGAAAGCGATTATGTAAAACCAATTGATAGAAGTATTCAGCCAAAGCAAGGGAAAACGCCTACAATTGACTTAAAGAAACCTACAATTTTTACTCTTAAGAATGGGCTGACTGTTATAGTTGTTGAAAACAAAAAATTACCAACATTTAGCTTAAGACTATCAATTGATAATCCGCCATCTAGTGAAGGAGATAAAGCTGGTTTAAGTCAATTATCAAGTGCTTTATTTGGTGAAGGATCTAAAAACATTACCAAAGAAGTCTTCAACGAAGAAGTTGACTATTTAGGAGCATCGATTTCCATGGGAATGGGATTTGCTTATGCGAATGGTCTGTCGAAACATAAAGAAAGAATATTTGAATTACTCTCTGATGCAGCACTAAATCCAAATTTTACTCAGGAAGAACTCGATAAAGAAAAGGACAAATTAATCACTGGACTGAAATCTGAAGAAAATAGTCCCGCGGCTATCGCACAAAGAGTGACAGGTATTTTAGCATATTCTACTGAACACCCATATGGTGAATATATTTCTGAAAAGAGTGTAAGTAATGTTTCCATTAAGGATATTGAAAATAATTACAACGAAATGTTTAATCCAAACAACGCATACATGGTTGTTTCAGGTGATGTTAATGTTGATGAAATAAAAGATTTAGTTACTAAGTATTTTAAAAAATGGAAAAGTTCTAAAAAGGAGTTTACTCAAACAATCAAAAGTCCTGTTGATGTGACATCAACTGAGATTAATTTTGTTGATATGCCTGATGCTGTTCAATCAGAATTATCTGTTTTGAATATTACGGATTTACAAACTAACAGCGAAGACCATCACGCTGCTTTGGTTACTAACTATATATTAGGAGGTGCATTCAATAGTTATTTGAATATGAATCTGAGAGAGGAAAATGGTTGGACATATGGTGCTAGAAGCTCAATTGCTAGAAATAAATGGACAAGTGCCACATTTAGAGCAACAACCTCAGTAAGAAATGCTGTCACAGATAGTGCTGTAGTTGAAACACTTAAAGAAATAAATAAAATAAGAGATGAGTTTGTAACTGATGAGATGCTTGCAACTGCTAAAGCAAAATACTTAGGTAATTTCATTATGTCAACCGAAAATAAATCCCTTTTAGCTGATTTTGCGGTCAATATTAAAACCTTAAACCTGCAAGACGACTTTTATGAAACTTTTATAGAAAAGATTAATGAAGTATCAAAAGAAGATGTTAAAAGAATTGCTAATAAATATCTGAAGCCTGAAAATTTAAGGATAATTGTAGTAGGAAAAGGGCTTGATGTTGCAGATAAACTTGAGAATATTGATTACAATGGTAATCTTATACCTGTTAAGTATTTTAATAAAGTTGGAGAGCTAATTGAAAAACCTGTATTTGCAAAAGAAATAGATGCAGGTGTCACAGTCAAAAATATTTTTGATAAGCACATTGAGTCGATTGGAGGAGCTGAAAAATTAAATACAGTTAAATCGATAAGTATTAGTGCTGCTGTAACAATTCCTGGAGCACCATTCAAGCCAAGTGCCACCATTAAAGAAAAGTTTCCAAATAAATCTTCAATGGAAATGTCTGTAGCTGGAATGGGGACTTTGATGTCTCAAAAATTCAATGGAGAAGACGGATACATAGAGCAAATGGGTCAAAAAATCCCATACGAAGATGATCAGAAAAATGCTGAAAAAGAAAAATTAGGATTGTTTGAAGAAACTTATTTGGACCCATCAAATATGGAAATTGTTAGCCTCTCACCTGTTGATGGGAAAGATGTTTACAAAATCAAAGTTAAAGATGATTCATTTAGGTTTTATGATGCTGAGACAGGACTTTTAGTCATGACAGAAGAAACTACTTCTGCAATGGGAAATGAAATAATTACAGTGACTAAATTTTCTGATTATAAAGAAGTTGATGGAATCAAATTTGCCTTTAAGACTGAAATAGTAACTGGTCCACAGACAATTGTAATTGAAGCAGATCAGGTAATTGTCAATGAAGAAATTGATGATGACTTTTTTAATTAGTCTTTTTTTTGTTTACCATATAAACCCCAATTAATATTATTGCTGCTGCAAAATATTGCATTATTGTTAATACTTCTCCATCCAATAGTGCCCAAAAAATTGCTACTATCGGCATTGTATATGTTACTGCTGAGGCGAATAGTGGTGAAGCTATTTTAACGAACTTATTAAATAAAGTCTGAGCTAATGCACTACTGAACACCCCCAGTATAAAAACAAATAAAACTGAAGTTGTAACTTTTGAATCATAAAAATCTAATGAACCAAAGTCAGAGAAAATTAATACTAAAAGTGCTGGAGGGGATATGGATAAAAATATTCCAGCTGTTACAGCCTCTGGTGGTATTTCGGTAAGGTATTTTTTTATTAAGTTGACTGATGCAGCATATCCAACAGTCGTCATAAACACAAAAAATGAATAAAAAATATTTGTATCTGAGTTAGTTTCTTTTGCCTCATATAGCAATAATATTGATCCTACCAGTCCAACAAATAATCCTAACAATTGCTTGGTTGTGAATGTTAGACTGAAAAAAATAATTCCAATAATCAACGTATTTATAGGTGTTACTGTTGTAATTATTGATGCTAATCCACTTTCAATTTCTGTTTGACCATAACTAATTAAGTATACAGGAAAAAACGTTCCAAAATAAGCTGTAATAATTATCCATTTCCAACTTTTCTTAGGTATTTTTTTTAAAGAGTTGAATGAATAAATAGCTATAGCAATTGCTGCAAAAATCATCCTTAAACTTGCCAACTGAAATGGATTCAAGCCAACTAAACCCTTTTTTATAAGAATAAAAGAGCTACCCCAAATTATTGATAAAACAGCTAAATACAACCATCTCTTATTGTTTTCACTTACTTGACCAATCAAAACTTTCTATGATTTTTTTTATATCGTTGCGAATATAATGTATGTAAGGCAATAATGAATCATAATTTGGTTTTGAATCAAATAATAAACTTGCTGATAAAAAATTTTGCGTTGAGTCAGTTATAAAAAATTGAATATTTGAGGGTGATTCACCAATAAAAAAATAAACTTTAGAAAACACATCCTTGTATGGATTTGAAAATTCACTTGTTAAAATTTGATCAGAAAATTCAGAATTATTAAAAACTTTTTCATCAAATTTTTGAGAAATAATTTCCATATTATTTTCAACTATTATACTACTGATATAAATTTTTGCATTTAGTTCATTATACTCAATTTCATAATTACAATTAGGTTTAGAAATGATATTTGTTAAGTCATTTACTTTAAAACTATGATTGCAAGATTCCAAAATTTTATAACTAGGTAAAGAGAATTCTGGAGCAAAAAACCCTCTTTGCTTTGGGAGATTAGTACTATCACAAGATATTAATATTACAAATAAAAATAAGAGTCTAAAAACCAATAAATTTTAAATTAAAAAGGGAGATCGTCAACTTGATTTTGAGTGTCATCGCTAGTTGTCTGCGTCTGAGAATTTTCAGAATTAATAGGACTCATTGGAGCATCAGCATCGGATTTATTATTTAAAAAATTAAATTCATTAACATGAACTTCTGTTGAATATCTTTGAATTCCATCCTCTCCTTGCCACTTTCTGGTTTTCAATTTTCCTTCAACATATACCTTATCACCTTTTTTTAAATATTTGTTGCAAATTTCAGCAGCCTTATTTCTAACAACAATATTGTGCCATTCAGTATTCATAACCTTTTCACCAGTCTGTTTATTTGTATAATTTTCATTAGTAGCAATTGGAAACCTTCCAATACAACCACCATCTTCAAAGTGATGCATTTTTATGTCATCACCTAAATTTCCAATTAACATAACTTTATTTAATGATCCACTCATGATTATAAATATAACTAAAAAAAAAGTCAGACAAGCTCAGAAATAAATTTATTTAATGGCTTTGGGAAAGGGTAATTAAACAAAGAGTTGATATCAACCAAATCATCAATTTTATTATCAACTTTAAAAACAAAAAAAGTAATATACAGGAGCTGATGAGACAACTTATGATTGATTCTTTTGACTGATAAAAGATCTGTAAAATCTAGGTCAAGCTCTTTTGAAATATGTTTGGCCGATGTCTCTGTTTCAGTCTCAATTAATGGGAACTCATATAAGTTTTTCCAGATTCCACTACCATCTCTCTTTTTGATCTGAGTTTTATTATCATCAGTTACCACAACAACATAATTTAAATAACGTTCCTTTACTTTAATTTTCTTTTTTTTAGTCGGATAATTTTCTACACTATTTGAATTATAGGCCTTGCAATCAGTTGAGAAAAGACAACTTTTACAATCGAATTTTTTTGGTTTGCAAATCATAGATCCGTAATCCATTAATGCTTGATTAAAGTCTCCTGGATTTACATCTTGAATCAACCTAAAACCTAATTTTTTAAAATATTTTTTTGTTTTAATTGATTCAATTGGCAAGTCAATTTTATGCATTCTTGATAGAAATCTTAAAACATTTCCATCAACAACTGGCTGCAATTCATTATTACAAATAGAACTTATTGCAGAAGCTGTATAGTCTCCAATTCCAGGTAATTGAATTAATTGTTCATATTTGGAGGGAAACACTCCATTATAACTATTCACGATAATTTTTGCTGTCTTCAACATATTAATAGCTCTTGAGTAATAACCCAATCCTTCCCAAATTTTCATTAGATGCCTATCTGAGCTATTTGCAAGTATCTTAACATCGGGGTACTTCTCTAAAAACCTATTGTAGTATTTAATTCCAAATTCAATTCTTGTTTGTTGCAATATAATTTCAGAAACCCAGATTTTATAAGGATTTTTAGTTTTCCTCCATGGTAAATCTCTTTTATTTTGACTGTACCAATCAAGAAGTTTATTTGAAAAAGACGCTGACATTACAAGTTTATATAGTTAAAAATAATGAATATTACAATAGTTTTTTTATCATATAAATTTATATATTCGCAAGCAAATATTAATCTATTAAAAATGACTAAAGCAGAAATAGTAAATAAAATTTCCTCAAATTTAGGATTAGAAAAAAATGAAGTATTAGCAACCATAGAAAATTTTATGGATGAAGTTAAAAATTCTTTGAGTGAAGGTGAGAACGTATATCTGAGAGGGTTTGGAAGTTTTATTGTAAAGAAAAGAGCTGAGAAAACTGGAAGAAATATTCTTAAAAATACAACAATTAAGATACCTGCTCATTCCATTCCGGCCTTTAAACCTGCTAAAGTCTTTGTTGAGGATGTAAAAAACAACAACTAAAAAATATTTATGCCAAGCGGTAAAAAAAGAAAAAGACATAAAGTTTCTACTCATAAGAGAAAAAAAAGAAGTAGAGCTAATAGACATAAAAAAAAGTAATATAAATTATTTTTTAATTACGTTCATTGAAATAGAAGATTTTAAATCTTCGACTGAAATAAATTAAGTTTAATCAAAACAAATTAATTGTGAATAAAGAAATTGTTATTCGATCAATTAATTCAGCAGTTGATTTTGCAGTCTTACATGATGGAAAGCTTATTGAATTACATAAGGAAAAGGATAATAATAAATTTAATGTAGGTGATATTTTTATAGCTAAAGTTAAAAAAACCATCACCGGTTTAAATGCAGCATTTGTAAATGTTGGTTATGAAAAAGATGCTTTTCTACACTATCATGATTTAGGACCTAAAATAAAGACACTTATGAAGTTTATGAAACTTGTAAGTGAAGGCAAAATCACTAACTATTCACTTGAGAAACTAAACTTTGAAAAAGAAATTGACAAACAAGGTAAAATTGATGATGTATTATCTCCAAACGATACCATTCTTACCCAAATTATAAAAGAGCCTATTTCAACTAAGGGACCTAGAATTAGTTCAGAACTTTCCTTCGCAGGAAGATTTTTAGTTTTAATCCCTTTATCTAATCGAATCTCAGTTTCACAGAAAATTAAAAGTAAAAAGGAACGTGACAGATTAAAAAAACTCATTGAAGAATTTAGGCCAAAAGGTTTTGGAGTAATCATAAGAACAGTCGCTCAAGGAAAAAAAGTTGCTGAATTAGAAAAAGATTTACAAAGTTTATATAACCAATGGTTATCACTTTGTAGTAAAATAAACGGAGCAAAACCTCCATCAAGAATATTAAGTGAATTAAATAGATCCTCATCAATATTAAGAGATTTATTTGATGATCAATTTAAGGGTGTTTATTGTAACGATAAAAATCTTTGTTATGAACTAAAAGATTATATCCTGCAAATAGCTCCAAAGAAGAAGTCTGTAGTTAAATATTACAAATCAGATAAACCTATTTTTGAACATTTCAAAATCGAAAGACAGATTAAATCTGCCTTTGGAAGGACTGTATCAATGAGTAAAGGTGCATATTTAATTATAGAACACACTGAAGCTCTTCATGTTATTGATGTAAATAGTGGAAATCGATCAAATAAAAGTGAAAATCAAGAACAAACTGCTCTTGAAGTGAACTTGATTGCTGCTAGTGAAATAGCCAGGCAATTGAGGTTAAGAGATATGGGCGGAATAGTAGTAATTGATTTTATCGATATGCTGAAACATGAAAACAGAAGAAAACTTTTTAACCATTTCAAATCTGAAATGGAATCTGATAGAGCTAAGCACAAAATTCTTCCACCTAGTAAAATAGGTTTGATTCAAATGACAAGACAGAGAGTAAGACCAGAAATGAATATAGTTACCAGAGAGGATAATCCAAATGGTATTGGAAAAGTTGAAGCTCCTATTGTCATTATTGATAAAATAAATAATTCCTTAGAAAAAATTATAAATAATTCATACGTTACAAAGAGTAATTTAAAGCTTCATGTACATCCTTTTATTGCTGCTTATATAACTAAAGGATTATTTTCTAAACGTGTAAAGTGGTTAATTAAATATAAAAAATGGATTAAGGTTATTCCAAGAGATGCATACACATATTTACACTACAGATTTTTTAACGTAAAAGGAAAAATTAATAATTATTAAAAAAGCGGCTTTTTGCCGCTTTTTTTTTACCTTATTTTAATGAATTATAAGTATTTTTCAGTTGAAGAAATACAAAAAAAACTTGAGTATTATTGCTCTTATCAAGAAAGATGTCATTCAGAGGTTTTTAATAAAATAATGAAATTAACTACCAATGTTAAGGATGCAAATAGTATAATTACAAAATTAATTGATGACGGATATTTAAATGAGACCAGATTTTGTAAAGAATTTAGTATTGGAAAATTTAACCACAAAAATTGGGGTAAAAACAGAATTATTTCTGAGCTAAAAAAAAGAAAAATCTCAAACAAAAATATAGAGATAGGTTTAAATGAAATTGATGAGGATATATATTTAAAAAAATTTAATGAACTGTTTGAAAAACAACTCAATAAACATTGCAGGAAAAATGATGTTTATACGAAAAAGAAAATTTTTGATTTCTTTTCTTACAGGGGATGGGAGAAAAATTTAATTTTTAAAAGATTAAACAAGTTATTTTGAAAACACCTGACTACATTTTTATTTTATTGCTGATTTTAAATTTAGGTTGTACTAATAATAAAGCTGATTTAATCGTAATTAATTCTAAAATATATACAGCTAATAAAAGCAACGAAGTTGCAAAATCAATTGCAGTTAGAAATGGAAAAATTATTGATATTGACAGTATAAATTTAGATAATAAATATGAGGCGAAAGAAATATTAGATGCTAATGAAAAAACAATACTACCAGGATTAATTGATTCGCATTGTCATTTTTATAATCTTGGACTTGATCAACAGGTTGTTGATTTGAGAGGGACAACTTCATTTGAGGAAATCATTGAAAGACTAAAAGTCTATGATTTAAATAACGAATCTAATGTGATTTTAGGTCGTGGTTGGGATCAAAATGATTGGGAGATTAAACAATTCCCTGTTAATACTCAGCTGAACAGCATTTTCAAAAATAAATTAGTTGTTTTAGAACGAATTGATGGTCATGCTTACATTGTAAACGACAATGCTTTGCAGTTAGCAGGAATAGATGAAAACACCCTTGTTCGAGGTGGTCTAGTTTTATTAAAAAACAATAAACCTACTGGAGTATTAATTGATGCGCCAATGTCAATGGTTGATAAAGTTTTGCCTGAGAAAACAACAAAAGAAAAAGTTAACGCATTGAAAGAAGCTGAAGAAATTTCGTTCAGTTTTGGCTTAACAACTGTAGATGATGCGGGACTGGGAATGGAAATTATAGATCTTATTGATAGTCTTCATAAATCAAATGAATTAAAAATTAAAATTTATGCGATGGTAAGTGTGTCAAAAACCAATATTCAAAAATTAAAAAAATCTGGAAAAATAAAGACTCCAAAATTAAATGTTAGATCCTTTAAAGTTTATGGTGATGGAGCTTTAGGATCTAGGGGAGCTGCTCTGAAAAAACCTTATTGTGATGATCCTCATAATTATGGATTTTTAAGAACTGATATCAAAGATTTAAAATATTATGCAAATGAAATTGCAAATATGGGTTTTCAGATGAATACACATGCTATAGGAGATTCAACAGTTTCTGTTTTATTGAAAGAATATCAAAAGGTTTTGAATGATATTGATGATCCAAGATGGAGAATTGAACACTCTCAAGTTGTTGATTTAAATGAATTCAATCTTTATAATGATAAAATTTTGCCCTCAGTCCAACCAACTCATGCAACTAGCGATATGTATTGGGCATATGATAGATTGGGTAAAAGAATTGAGGGTGCATACGCTTTTAAAGATTTACTTTCATCATCAAAAAGAATTGCTTTGGGTACTGATTTTCCGGTAGAAAGAGTCAATCCATTTCATACTTTTTACAGCTCTATTGAAAGAAAAGATCTTTCTGGCTACCCTGCTAGTGGTTTTCAAATAGAAAATGCTTTAAGTAGAGAGGAGACCTTAAAGGGAATGACAATATGGGGAGCATATTTTAATTTTGAAGAAAATGAAAAAGGTAGTATCGAAAAAGGTAAGTCTGCAGATTTTATAATCATTGATCAAAATATCATGGAAATTGAGGCAGCTAAAATTCCTAATACCAAGGTTTTAAAAACATTTGTTGATGGGGAATTAGTATATCAAAAAGATGCTCTGTAACCAATTATGAAATTTCTTCCAGGCATTGGAACCAAATTAGTTTCCCAATAGTTTTCACTAAGGATATTATTTAAGTTTAGAAATATTTCTCCTGCATCATTGAAAGGTTTATAAATAATATTTGAATCAATAATTGTATAGTTAGTTCTATCAGATCTTTCTGCATATCTAAAAATTATATTTTGGGAAAGATTTTTAAAATACTTGAAAGAGAATTTTGAAATAAAGTTATTTTTTAATGAGTTAAGTGAGTATTTTGAATAAATAATATCACTAACATAAGTATCATCATTTATTAAAGCGTATCCAAGTTTTAAAAACGAATTGTTTTTTAAATTGAATAATAAATCTGTCTCAAAACCTGACGTTTTTAATGATCTTATATTTGTTGCTTGCCATAAGTCATCTACATTATTTTTAACATAGTCAATTATATTTTTAGAATCTCTCGAGAATATTGCTGAAGTAATAATAATGTTCTTAGAGCTATATTTAATACCAAACTCACTTGATGAGGCACTTTCAGGTTCTAAATTTTCATTTCCAATTGTAGTTCTATCACTGTAATACAAATCGGTGAAAGTTGGTATCCTAAATGTTTGACCAAAATTGGCATATAAGCGTAATTTTTCATTAAGATTAAGTCCGATATCTAAGCCTGG
>Ga0208390_1000219_pt1 | contig 19377 bp, 25 predicted proteins | sample Knorr_S7_td_Surf_FD_185594 | JGI IMG/M metagenome (GOLD analysis project Ga0208390, IMG submission 185594) | Marine microbial communities from Southern Atlantic Ocean transect - Knorr_S7_td_SurfaceA_ad_6m_LV_A (SPAdes) (version 2) | ecosystem: Environmental > Aquatic > Marine > Oceanic | place...
ATCATCATCGTTGATTGCATTTTCTTGACGAGCAGGTACATTAAATTTTTTAAAATATTCATTACAAGCCAATTCAATCATTGGTCTCATTCTATCAGTTTTGCCTTTTGTCTTAAATTCATCTACGACTGGAAAATAATTGCGTCTATAAAAGTCATTATCGTTGGTCATGAATGCATGAATATCATCAATTATATCATAATCAATTTTACTTTTTGAATGTACAAAATCTTCTGCTCTCATATTACCACTTTCTGCAAGACCAATATCTTGCTTTTGTTCTAGGTCCTGGATTTGAACAGTTGTGTCTTGCTCTAAAACTTCTACGTCTTGCAGGATTAGATTTTTTAATTCTCATATTAGGATCACCAAAGTTTACTTTTTTAATATTTTTAGTTTTTGGATCTCTTACATAAACTTTAAACTTTTTGACATCACCTTGCATTGGTTTGCCTAATTTTACTTTTCTACCTCTGTACTCTGCTTCATCTAATGTTTCATCTTCATTGTACCACATATCACCGTATGCTTCAAAAAAGTCGTCTCCTTCATATGTTTCTTCATCAGGATCGTTATCTGATACTTCTATAACAAAATCTTTTGTGCCCAATTTGTTGTATAATAGTTCTAAATCTTCTGCTAAATCATCTGATTCTAATTGATCAAGTTGTCTGTGTAATTCAACTGCAAGTACATTATTACCTTTATCGTCTTCGAAAGTTACGTACTTTGTTTCTTCTTCTAGCAAACCAATTGTGCTTAAATTGATTGCAGTGTTGATTTCGTCTTCTGTAAATGGTGTGTCTTTTACTATGTTAAAATAATGATGCATATTAATGATTCAACTTTATACTGTTAATTGTTCCGTCTGTGTACACTACATGAGCTCTAATCCATACAAAGTTACCTGTAAAGTTGTACATAAAAGAACCTGTACTGCCATCAGTACCACTGTTATATTCTACGTTTGCAATATCAAAGTAATCAGCCTCAACAGGTTCAACTGCTAATGTGCCTTGCAATTTAATTGTTCCAGATACACCAGAAACGTTGATTTGAACCGTGTGCAATCCATCGGATCTACCGTAGTATCCGTCACCTTTAAATTTGCTACCTACAACAGTCTCAGATGTGCTATCACCTGGATGTGTTGTTGCTGATAATATTGTTTCGCTACTTGCTGGCATATGCTTATTTATTTAGGTTTTAAAAGAACGAGATTAACTCTGTTGTAGTAATTTGACTGCTTTTTGCGGTATTAAATGCAGTTTCTTGTCTTTGACAGCAATAGTAACTTGTCCACCATTCTTTAGTTCACCAAATAGCAACAATTTCGCCATTGGTTTCTTAATGTCGTTATCTATTACCCTTTGCATGGGTCTTGCACCCATCTTACTGTCATAGCCTTTATCTACTAGATAGTCTATTGCCTCATCTGACAGTGTCACTTCAACATTTTTCTCTTTAAGAGTATTTTTTAACTCTAACATAAACTTGCCAACAATCTTGATCAGCACGTTTTTGTCTAGTTTTTTAAACACAATAACACCGTCTAGTCTGTTTCTAAATTCAGGAGCAAAGTATGTTTTCATATCTTTATCATCATACTCTATTGTTGTACTTGCATTAAAACCCATTACATTTTTCTCTAACTTATCTGCACCTAGGTTTGTGGTTAAGAATATTGTTATATTTTTACAATCTGCAGTTTTGCCGTTGTTACCAGCAATACTTCCTTCATCCATAATTTGCAATAAGATTTGGCTTACGTCAGGATGTGCTTTTTCAATTTCATCTAACAACAATACACAATTAGGATTTTCTTGTATTTTTGTTATAAGTTGTCCGGTGTTTTCTTCAAAGCCAACATATCCTGGAGGTGAACCAATCAATTTAGATACAGAATGTTTTTCTTGATATTCGGACATATCAAATCTTACTAATTTAACTCCTAACTGGTTAGACAACTGCTTGGCAGTTTCTGTTTTACCGCAACCAGTTGGGCCCATTAAAACAAAAGAACCAATTGGTTTGTTGTCACGTTTTAATCCTGCCTGTGCAATCATAATCTTATCTACAATTTGTTCAATTGCTTCATCCTGTCCGTAAACAACCTTCTTCATATTTTGCATTAGATTAGCAACGTTTGAACTTTCTTTTTGTTGGACAGTTTCAATAGGCATTTTTACCATGTTTGAAAGTTCAAGTTCAATGCTTTCTTTAGTAATACTTCTATCTGCGTTTTCATCTTTTAAGTTCAACCTGCTACAAGCCAAGTCAACTAAATCAATTGCTTTGTCAGGCAATTTTTTGTCTGTTTGATATTTTACACTTAAATCAATTGATGCTTGAATTGCCTCATCAGATATTTGTGTTTTATGAAAATCTTCATAGTATTTTTTAATACCATGCATAATATCCTTTGTGACTGCTGAACTAGGTTCATCAACAGTGACACGTTGAAATCTTCTCATTAGTGCTCTGTCTTTTTCAAAATATTTTCTATATTCTTCCCAAGTGGTCGATGCCACAACTTTTACCTCGCCTTTGGATAAAACTGGTTTTAGTAAGTTGGCTAAATCATTGGCACTTCCGCCACTGCCTGTTGAACCTGCACCAGATATATTGTGTGCTTCATCGATAAACACAATAGTTTTTCCTTTTTTCTTTAATGCATTTAAGACTGTTTTAAATCTTTCTTCAAAGTCACCTCTGTATTTAGAACCAGCCAACATTGCACCTATGTCTAAATTGTAAACTTCGTATGGCTTTAAAAATTCTGGACAAGTTTTGTTATGTATGTTTAATGCTAAACCTTCTGCTATTGCTGTTTTACCTACGCCTGGCTCACCAACAAGTATTACATTGTTTTTCATTCTTCTGCCCAAAGACAATGCAATAGAATCTAATTCAAATTCTCTGCCTATGACAGGATCTATTTTTTGTTTCTTGGCTTGATTATTAAGATTAGTTGTAAACTGGCTTAATGCTCTGTTGGCAGTTGTTGGATCAACGTCTTCGTCTTGTATCTCACTTATTTCGCTGTGCAAATATTCCTGAAATTTATCCTTTTCTATTTCGGCTTTGTAAACAAAATAGTATGCCCAACTTTTCTTTTCACTCATTATGCTTAAAAACACATCCGCAATATCAATTTGACTTCTACCACTAAACAGCACCTGTGTAAATGCTCTGTTAAGCACACGTTCTACAGATGTTGTTTTTTTTGGTTTGTACTTTAATGTGCCTTCTTTTACTTTGATATCATTTAATTTTGTTTTTAAATATGTTTCTAGGTTATCTTTTATGTCTTCATACTTGGACCCAAATCCTGTAATCATGTTTTGAAATTTGTCTGTGCAAAGCATTGCGTATAACAAATGCTCAAGTGTAACGTATTCGTGCTTTAGTTTTTTAGCAACAGATACCGCCTTATCAAATACTGTCTGTAAATCGTCGTTTGGTTCAACCATTTTTAATATTTACTAACTTTCTTTGTTTTTCTCTTGCGAGTTGTAATTTTAATTTGCTCACTCTAGTGTCGAATGTAATTCCTTCCAAATGATCAAATTCATGTAAGAAGATTCTGGCTTCAAAATCTTCTAATAACATTGTAACATTTTTTCCTTCAATGTCAAGAAAATTCACTTCAACTTTGTCTGGTCTTTGAACATATAAAAACAGATTTGGGAAACTTAAACAGCCTTCAACGCCTAATTTGGTTGTTGCACTTACTTTTTGTATCACAGGATTAATTACCGCAAAAGGTTTACCAGATTCTGGCTTCATAACAAATATTCTGCCATTATACTCTACCTGATTGGCGGCTAAACCAACACCATTAAATCTAATCATATCTGATATCATTTCCTGTGCCAATTTTGGAGCATCTTCTTTTTCAAAATCGAATGCATCTACTTTGCGTTTTAAAAAATCATTTGGGTCTTTAATTAGTTGCATCTTTAATTTTCCTTATTAAATTTAAAACTTCTTTGTCGTGTATATCAGGAATATGTGCATTTACAGTGATGTAAATATTTCCTCTACCTCTATTGTATAATCTAGGTAATCCGTGTTCATGAATGCTCATAACTGTGCCAGTTTTACAACCTTTTGGAATATTGATGTTTAAACTTTTACCATCTAAAGTTTGTATTGGAACTTTGGTGCCTAGTATCATTTCTAGTGCATTCACACTTACTGTTTTGTGTAGATCACTTCCATTTCTTTCCCATTCAGGATGTCTGTCGATTACTACTTTACAAAATAAATCTCCTCTAGGAGCATTTTTATAGGCATTGTCGCCTAGTCCTTGAAATCTTATTGTGCTGTTTCCTTCAACTCCTTTAGGCAAATCTATGTTTACACTCTGTTCTTTCCCATTGCTTAATCTATAAGTTGCAATTAAAGTCTTGCCTTGCATGACATCTTGTAAACTAATATTGGCTCTGATGTTTATATTTCTATTTCTTTTAGGTGCACGTTGTCTGTGGAAAGGCCCACCACCTCCAAAGAATGAATCAAATATATCATTCACGTTTCCAAAATTAAATTCTTGATATTGTTGGTTGCCACCTGGTTGTCTTTCATAAGGATTAGCAGTGCCAAATCTATCATAGTTAGTTTTCTTTTGTGGGTCTTTCAGTGTTTCGTATGCTTCATTTATTTGCTGAAATTTGTTTGCATCTCCGCCTTTGTCAGGGTGATACTGCATGGCTTTTTTCTTATAAGCCTTTTTAAGTTCTGTTTCAGATGCGTTTTTGTTTACGCCGAGGATAGAATAATAATCCATACTATATTATATAATGACTCCTACCAAAAAGTCAAGTCCTATGTACTATTTAATATTTTTAGGATTACCTTATTTTTTACCGTTAGGCAAATTGGCACCTGGCTTACCAACATACAATCCAAAAAATGCCGCACCGGCACCTACTATTGTTGATATAAACATTGCCTGAGCATTTGATGGATCAGTCAATGTCATAAACCAAGTGATAGACTTATAAAATGCATAGATGTAAGCCAACATTATAAGCCTTGGAATTAATCTAAATTTGTCTAGAATACCTGCTGTCTTGTTGTACCACGTTGGTGCTTCATCACCTGTCTTTGGTACTAAATCTTCTTTTGGTACTTCGTACTCTTTTGAAACTTCTTTTACTTTTATTTTTTGTTCTGACATTATTTTAACCCCGGTATTTTAGCATTTGTTTTTCTGTGTCCACGCCATGCTACCCAGCCACCTAATCTTAATGAATAGTATGCTAGATGATTCATTACATAGAATCCGTTAACGTTTATATTGATATCACGGAAAATTTCATCTGCTCTTTTTTGTGTAAGTTTGTCCATTGTATTCTTTTTGTTCTTCTCTAACAATGTTGTGTATTTGTATGCGTAGTCGTGTACTAGTCCGCCCACAAGTAAAACGCCAACTGGTGAAAAGAACGTTCTTAAAAATTTAGGAATACTAGCACCGTCAAAAGTAAACCCTGCTGGAATCACATAATCCGTACCATCAATGTTGTAGTGCCAGTCTTTTGTAATTTCCCAATTTCTAGTACCTAACAACCAAGCAAGTATGCCTCCAAAGAAGCCTTTGCCTTTTGTAGAAAATAGTAGCGGTTGTAAATGAGGTAATTCTCTATAAGAAAATTTTAGTTTTGCTGATACTCTTTTGTCAGTAAAATTAATTATTGCTCCAATAATTACCACTGCTATCAATACAGTCCACTGCCAAAATTTCATCGCTAATGCTATAATAAATTCCATGTTTCTCCTTGATTCTTAATAGTAGTATTTATTCGGTCCCTTCGTAATACTTTTTATACTCTTCTAACAGATTATTAGTTTCCTGTAATTTTTGTCTGATACGTGCAAAGTTTTTAGAAAGCAATTGGTAATCTTTATCCGTTATTCCAAATAATACTGGGTCTATGCCCGAGGCTTCTAATCTTGCAAAAACTTCTTCTGCATTTTCACTTGTAATAATAATCCATTTAATTTCTTCTAATTGCAATGGTGTTGGCATTGGATAGTCTAAGTTCTGTCTAGGCTCTTCCACTTGCAAAATTTTAATACGTTTTTCTCCACCGATACTGCAACCAGTAAGAAAGATTAATACAGATATTGCTAAAATTTTAATAAGGTACATAATTTGGGTTTGCTAACGCCGGGCACTCCGGGTTAATCTCCGATTTCTTAGTTGCTTTTAATTCTTCTTCAGTGTGTTCAGCACCTGAGGCCAACTCAACACATCTCTTGGCGTTGTTTGAACCTTTGTTAATTATTCTTTCAATTGCTTTTGTTCTTTCAATGGCTAATTTGCCAATGTCTCTATTTTTCTTTGTAAATCTTTTATCTAGGTCTTGTAAGTCTTTTTTGAAAGTTTGGACAAGATCATTTAACTTTTTATTACTTTCCATAATTGCTTGGAAGTCTATTTTTGCTTGTTCTAACACTTTGGCTTGCTCTTCAATGCCTCTTTCTAATTCAATTTGATTTGCTTTCAAAGTGGCGTTGTCTGCTCTTAACTTCATAACATACACACCTGCACCTGCTACTCCAAGGATCAGCATGATTGTTATAATTGATTTAATTTTAGATATTATCATTCTGTTTCAACTTTCCCACAACGGCAGTGTCTACATACTTCTATTTCGTACTCTTCACCGCCTTCTGAAGGGTATGTGCGTTCTCTTCTAGTCAACACAACACCTTCGTGACATTTATGTCCACAATTTAAGCAATATTTTTGTTCTTCTTGTTTCATAAACTGCTAGTATTTAGCCGTGAAATCTTATGTTGCCACTAACAATTAAACGTGCTTTATCGTTGTTAGGCATTGCTTCATGCGGTAAAGCACCAGGAAATAATACACATCTACCTGATTTTGGCTCTAATTTAAAAGTAGTGTGATCCACATAAGGGTAACCTGGTGAGTAAAAAACTGTACACGCAGAAGTTTCTGTACAGTCTATGTAGAAAATAAATGAATAACTGTCATGATGAGGCTCATGCACATGAACTGGATGGTAATTGTTTTCTTCATATTTTTGCACCCATACCTTTAAAACACTCATACCATTTTTCTTCAGTTGACTACCAACTTCTTTAAAAAATGGTTCTACATTTTTAAGGGTAAGGTCAATTAATTTTTTGTCTGGGTCTGTGTGATAAAAATTAGTTTTTACGTGATCAATACTTGTAAGATCAAGATTAGTAACATAATCCTTAAGATCAGCATCTACTTGCAGATCCTTGTAGAATAAACTTTCAATAAAATCTATTTGGGTTATTTTGTTTTCGGACATTATGCAATCAGTTTCGGTTTGTACACAGTTTTGCCGTCTTCTTTAAGTGCAGTCAACACTTGTTTTCTGTTGCCCTCACTTTTATAACTTACGTGTACCCAACCTGAATCTGGAATGCCTGGAGTATAAAATTCTAATATCAATTGATCGAAATCTAAATTGTCTCTAATGTATTTTGCAACCTCGTAGTTGGACACACCTGGAACCTCAATGTCTACAGCCTCACCTTTACAATGTTGAGACCTTTCACTTCCGCCTATTGCTTTGTTTAACTCAGGACCTCTGTATCCTGAATTGATAATAGTAGGACCAAAGTTTTCTCTTACTGCTTGTACAACATTTTCAAAAAGTTTTTTTGCATTTGATAAATGTTCGTCATCAGGAGTATTGTCAATTCCCATGCGTAGTGCAGTTTGACTTTTAGTGAATTCTATTAATGTGAAATTTTTACTTAGGTTCATATTGTTTGTTATATAGCACAACAGATTTGTTGCTGGTCTCAAATAGATACTTGTCGCCATAGATTTGAATATTAAAATCTCCTATAAACTTACTTAAAAACATAACTTCTGGCATTTTATTAATGTCAAATGATTCTGATATTTCTTTTTGGATATCTTCTGTATTACCAAATCTTTCAAAATCAAAACTCATTGGTTGAGCATATTTTTTGAAAAAAGTAATTCTGCTTTCATTCATAACAATTTCATCTACATAACTGTTTTGGAAAAAGTTTTTATAGTTTTCTAATTGTGTTTCGTTAATTTTAATTTCATAACTTTCAGCATCTAAAGGAACTTGCTCTGCTAAACTTGTTTCATCAACTGCTGAACTTTTAAAATTTTTGTAATATCTAAATCTAAAGTCTGATATTTCACTTAATTTTTTAACACCATCTAATACTTCTAAAATGTTACCTGGAACTTTTTTGCTTCTTTCTAATTCAACAAACACTCTAAACTTTCCATCTGCTTGTTCACCAGATGTTTTGTCTGCATCAAGCACAAAGTCATATCCTGATTCTACAAATTTAACTAAATCATCCGCTGGATTTTCACCTTGCACTGCAAATGAAAGAACAACTATGTCTTTGTCTTCCCCCATTTTACTTTTGTACGAATCTATTTCAATAGTAGATTCAATACAGTGTTTTAAATCTGATTGTCTAAGTCCCATTTATTCTCCTTGGGCTATGTCGTCTGCAGGTTCACTTTGAGGTGAAACCTTTTCGCTTGTTGCAGGATCTTTTGAATAATCTTGATTCATTTGATATCCTGAATAAATTGTTTTCATTAGGTCTTTTGGAATTAATATTGATACAATCCAAATTGGAAGTTTATCTAGTTTTCCTTTTTTTGTACCTGGACGTATATCATCAGGCTCTATAATTTTTCTTGGCTCAATTACATGGTCTTTTTTAAATGTAACTTTGCAATCATAATCCAACAGTCTTTTGCCACCCATAGGATCAGGCATTTTATCACGTGGATACATGAACGAACATTGCACAAAATGTCTGCCTATAATAGGGCCTTCTACAAGTTCACCATCTTCCCAATTTTCATACACATACAAACCTAATTCGTCCAACACTCTTTCATAGTCTTTTAGCACCGAAAAAACAGGGTCGTTTTCGTACACATTTTGAATGGTTTTTATAATATCTACTGTATCTTGCATAACTGTTAGTATTTATCTAAAGGCGTTTCTTATGTGAGTAGTTTAATAACCTATGCTTTTTATTAAATATTATTACAATGAACAAGGAGAGTGCATGGGAAAGAAAGCCATAAAACGGCGCTCGAACAAGTCTAATACCCTACCAATACGCACACATCAATCACCTAAACTTAATCACGTTACGATTATACCAAAAAACGTTAATCAAGAATCTTATATGCTGGATTTATTAAGTCCATCTAAAGATATCGTTATAGGTGTTGGTCCAGCAGGTACTGGTAAAACAATGTTAGCAGTTCAAGTTGCCATTAAGTTGTTTAGAGAAAAAGTAGTGGATAAAATTGTAATTACACGCCCAGTGGTTAGTGTTGACGAGGACATTGGATTTCTTCCAGGAACATTGGAAGAGAAAATGGCGCCTTGGACAATACCTATTATTGATGTATTTAAAATGTATTACTACACTAACGACATACGCAGTATGTTATATGAGGGGGTTTTAGAGATGGCTCCGTTAGCATACATGAGAGGTAGAACTTTTAAAAAGGCAATGATTGTTGCAGATGAAATGCAAAATGCAACAGAAAATCAAATGAAAATGCTTTTAACACGTATAGGAGATCGAAGCAAAATAGTTGTCACTGGTGACCTTGAACAAACAGATAGACCAAACAGAAATGGCTTGTCTGATTTTGTTGATAGGTTAAGAGAAAAAAGAAAGTCTGAAAAAATTAGTATGATAAACTTTAATCATAAAGATGTGGTAAGACACAAAGTTGTAAACGAAGTATTAGATCTTTATAATTAATTTTTCCGGATAAGATGGTAACCGTACACAGTAGGGCAAGGCCCACTCATTTCCCCTATTCCTAGGTTTTCAAGATAGTGGATAAAGTCTTGGTCCATTGTTTTCTTTTCAAATGTTCCAAGATTTCCACCGTTAACTTTGCTTGGACAATCGCTGTATTTTTGTGCGGCTTCCTCAAAAGTTACTGCACCGCTCAATATTTCTTGCTGTACTCTGCCTGCTTCAAACAATGCTTCTTCCTGAATACGTTTACTTGTGGCCCTTTGGGCACCTTGGTATGCAATTAATATATGACTGGCTTTATACATCTATTAAATATTTCCAACTTTTTGGAAACTCCACCTTACAAATATTGTGTATTTCGTTTGCGATTTTTTGTGTTTCTTCTTGAGTATCTTTAGCACATCTCAAATTGCATACTCTAGCAAAAGCATATAAAGTTCCAGACCAAATCCATTCTGTCATCATAGACTGTGGTAAAACCATACGTGCTTGTTCTGGTGCTATTCCTTTATCAATTAATGCTTTATAAATTATTTTGCATTGTTCCATAGTCATATCTAATCTATGTTGTTCATTGCCATCTATATTGACTGTGCCATCTGAACCTTGTTTGCTGTTTTGTGGACGACCTCTCCATTCTTTAGGTTCATAAAGTTGCGGCTCATAGTCTACGTAGCGTCTGCTGATTTCATTCCATACAAGACCAACCTGATGCTTTACTAATTGCCTTGCAACAAACACAGGTGCTTTAATTCTAAATTGTAGACTTGCATGAGCAAAAGGTGACCAATGATTATGCTCTGCTAAAAATTTAATTAATTTTTCATCTTTGTCTTCAAAACTGTCTTTGTATTTTGCATAGGATACTCTTGCGGCATTAACCACTGATAAATCACTACCCATTTTATCAATTAGTTCAACCTTCATTAACACTCCTTAAATGTTTTGTAGTCTAATCATTGTTGCGGCAAGATTTATTTCAGGATCAGCAACAAGTGTGTGATCAACTAATCCTTGTTTAATAACAAGTATTGCTTTTTCTTGTTTTGCTTCATCACCAAACAATCCAACATTATCATACAACCATTTGTAGATATCTTCAATTTCATCTGGTCGTGCTTGACTGCAAACAAGTTTTCTTGCTTGGCTTATTTTGCCTGCTTTAAACAATTCAACCATTTCTAATTTGTAATCTGCATCAGATTTGTCTGCTGAATTAGGAGGAATTAATTTTCCTTCTTGTGCATTCATTTGCACCATGTTAATACATTTTCTTAAATCAGGATATGTTGCTTTTACATATGTGTCTAATATATCTAAGTCAGGAGTAACTCCTTCTCCCATTAATATTTTCGCCACTCTTGTTGTAAACTCTGTTTGATCAATACGTTCAATATGAAATCCTTGACATCTAGAATGCAGTGCAGGAATAATTCTATTTGGATAGTTACAAGTTAAAATAAATCTGCTTGTTGTATGATACTCTTCCATCACGCCACGTAGTGCCGCCTGTGCATTTGGCGATAGATAATCTGCCTCATCTAATAACACAACCTTGAATGGACCAAATGGAATCATTTGCACAAAGTTAATAATATTGTTTCTTACGTCTTCTACACTGTTTGTTCTACTAGCATTAATTTCTAACACATCTAAATTATTAATTTCAAGTTCATTCAACAAAACTTTTGCCAATGTTGTTTTACCAATACCTGCATTACCGCTGAATAATAAATGCGGAATAGTTTTTTCTTTAACCCATTGCTCAACTTGTTTACGTTGATGATCATCTCTAAAAACATAATCAGCGATTGTTTTAGGACGATATTTTTCTACCCAAAGTTCTTTCATAATACCACCGTTAAAATAATTAAAATTAATCCTACCAACGCAAGGAAATATCCTGGTGCGTGTAATAATGGAATCCGTTCAATAAAAAGTAAAAGTTTTTTCATCCAATTGGTACGTAATGCACTATTGCGATTACTATTATAGTTGATATTGCTAATGCTGTCAAGATTGGTCCCATTATATTATGTTCCTTTTTATTAGTTTCAATAGTCTTTGTCTCATTTTGTATTGATTGAAATAAGCATAACATTTTTCTAATGTCAGAACTTTGTCAGTATGATCTTTTAGAGTGCTACACATCCACTCAGGACTTTTTTCATTAAGACGTTGTAGTTCTTGATCATCAAATTCAATCAATTTAATTTTTTCTGTTGTATTAAATTTATAGTATATTAACGGATCTCCCTCTTTGATGTCAATAGTTTTTGCATTTTGTTTAATCATAAATGCAGGCTTACCTGCAACTCTAAACCAATTACCAATATCAAAACTGCTGGATATTGTGTGCGTCCATTTTGTAAAATCATTTTCATCATAGTATGCTGGTAATTGTGTTGCTACTAAAGATTTTTCTGCAAAGAAAAGATAGCCCATACCTAATTGATGTATTCCCCATTTTCCTTGCGGATCTCCAAGAAATGCTTTTGCAAAATCTAATTCTTGTTTTAAAACATTTAATTTATTAATTTCATTGTTTACATCAATCTGTATATCCACTGGAGATTTGATTACAAAAACATTTTTTAAATCGTCGATTATAGCAGGACACTTGGATACAACTGGTCCAAAAAATTCTTTATAGTCTAGATGTTCAAGTAAAGGCTCAGGCGCAGGAATGCGTAACCCACTCATCATCGCCTTTGGGTTTAGGCCCATCTTCATTAAATCTTCATGTTTAGGATAAGACCTTGTCCAATAAACTTTAATCATAATATTTTCGATACTCTTGTCCGATTCCTGATAGTATCAAAGTCACATACAGAATGGGCCATGCCCAATGCATAAGATATCCAGTGATGTGCAAAGTCATTAACACAATACCAGTCAGTCCTGTTGTGTTTATACCAGAATACGATTGTGGAAGTTTCATTCTTTAAGTATAAAGGAAATTGTTTAGTTTGTCAAGTTTTAGTTTACTACTCTAGCCGCGTAATAATCTTCTGGCATATAGTCGCCATGCAATAAAATAGATTCTGACTCTACCATCCAAACTGTTTTGATTTCTTTTGTTTCTGGATCCTGCATTTTGACACCTCTGCTCCAACGTCCATGTTGTATCAAAATCCAATCACCTGGATTAAGTTCGCTAGGACCTTTTGGTCCAACAGCAAACACTTTACCCCATCTTGGTTTGATACCATGTACCACACCATCATCGCCAGGAATAATCAAACCAGATTTAGTTTTGTAATCACTGAAGTTCATGTCTGTTACAAGAACTCTAGATTTAATTGGACGAAGTCTACCTTCGTGTACTTGGATTGGAGCCACTATTACTGCTCCTTCTTAACGAAATTGCCTTCAGAATCCTCAACCCACTCAACATCTTCTTGAGTAGCAGTTTCAACAACTTCTTCTTGTTTCACTGGTTCATCTGCTTGAACTTGTTGTGGAGCAGTGTCTACTTTTTCAGGAACTTTTGTTGGATTGTCTCTGTAGTAGTCTGCAAGAACTTCTTCTCTCTTTTTAACAATTTTGCCACCAGGACCTAACTCATCACCACGAGCATTAACTTTGGCATTTCCTACTGCTGGAGTTAATTCGTTTCTTTTACGCAACAAATCCATATCAATTGGTTTGCCTTGCATTGTTTTGTAAGTCTTTTTTCCTGTTTGTTTAATAGCCATTGTGTTCTCCTATTATGTATGTATTTATCTGATGAACTCTCGCCAGTCTAGTCCATATTGGATCGAGTCTACTTTGTGTACTCCCAGAAGGAACAGCACATAACTAGCCACCGAACTACCTCTGCCTACACCCCATACCAATTCATTTTCTCTCATATGGGATACCAAAAAATGCATAAACTTTAAAACTGTCATCATGTTTTTAGATTTAAAAGCATCTAGTTCTTCTTTGACTCTTGCTTTTGCTGTGTCATTTGCAGGGCATATAGAATCAATGTACTGTTCTATGTTTATGTTTTTATAACTGTTGGGCATAAACCATTCGGTTTGTAAAGCATTATCAAATTCTGTTTGGTCAACATCAAGTGCTTGATAAAATTTAAGCATACTACCAATTTCTGTATCTTTTACACTTTGATTAAATTGTTCTGTGTCAGTATTCTTTTCACACAACACTTGGTTAATTTTATCTATTTTGCCTTGATAGATCAACTCAATAAGATCATCCGCACCGAACTTGGGTACTCCTAATGTATCGATTTTCATGTGTTTATTTTACTCGATATTGATGAGATTGTCAAGATCATTACCTGTCTGTTTATCCAATTCAAGTTTTTCTTTGGCATACCTCATTTTAAGTTCTTCTTGGTAATCTGTCAAGAAGTAAAAAATTTGGTTTTTGATCTCTGGATTTCTGGCAGACAGATATTTTTTACGTAATTCGTTTACTTTGGCTTCCACTTCTGGTGTGGACAGTTCTGACAAGTCTTGTGTCATCGGATGAATATTGTTTTGAGTCATTAGATAAATTTGCCAACGTATTGCATAAACACAGTCAATCCACCATTGTAACTCCAAAATTTATATATTATAGGATTGCTGGCATCACTTACTGTTACTGGATTAGAATAGTTTTCTTGCACTTTAAAAGTACCACCTGCTACTGTGGCAAATGTAATAGTTCTTGGTGTTGCATTGTTTGAAAGTAGTTCTACGTAAACTATATCTTGTTCATTGTTTGTGTTTGACCATTCATTGAATGTTAAAGTGATTGGTGCACTGCAAATAAATTTTTGATAGTGTCCATTGCTTAAATTAATATCTTGCGAACTAGCCACTGTACCACCGTCAAAAACTTTTACTTTGTTTGCAATAAACAATGCACCGCTTAATTCATTGTTTTGAAAATTGTTGTTTGCATTTAATTTTGCTGTGTTGCTTTGTAAGTCTGTGATCTCAGACTTTGCTGTGCTTAGATTGTTTTTTGTTGCAGAGAAATTATCTCTAAATCCTTGGCTATTGTTGTCCTGTCCAGCCACTGGAAATGTTGCGTCTATGCTAGTATCGTCTATTGTGCTTGCCATAATTTATATCCTACTGTTATTTATCTTATATGTTATACTGATAGTTAGGAAAGAGTACGTATTGTTCTGTATTATCTCCTGTTGTGCCGTCTACAATGTATCTATCCAATTCAAAATTGATATTTCTTATATCAAAATTGCTGTTTTTGATAGCCAATGCCACACTTTCACCTTGTCCGGGTTTACAATAACAAAGTGGTACTGAAGGTGTATATCCCAGTGCAGACAGACTGCCTGTTTGTGCTGTACGCATCCATAGTGGTAATAATCCTCCCTCAGTTGTTCCTAATGCTTTTACTTTTTCTCTCATATTTGTGATATTGCTGATGTATCTTACATCTTCATCTGTTGCACTTGCGTTCAGCAGGTTGCTATCCACTTTGATAACATCTCCTTTTGGTCTGAATCTATAAGGATCTGCATTTAGTTGTTCGACTGTTCCAACTAAAAGATCAGGACCATTCTGTAGATCAACAAATAATTGACCATTTGGCACATCAATCAATAATCTACCTGTACGTGTCAATACTTCTAAACTTGTTCCCACAGCAGAGACCTGTGCCTTTGTATCACCTTGAAAGAATATTGTGTAAACACTTCCACCAACATTTAATTTTGTACTGTCATCAGTAACTTCAAGTTGTGTCTGGTTTATGCGAATTTTTTCTAATGCTCTTAAATCTAATTTTTGTTTTGTAGTGCCAGTCTTGCTGTCTGCAGGGTCTATTACTTCTACATACACAACATCATAAGCCACAGTGCTAGTACCTTCGTATTTTGCTTGAGCAGTTTTTATTTCACCAAAGTTATATCTTTTTCTTTTATGATTGCTTGATACTGCTGTCACATAATTTGCAACATTTTTCTTTTCAATTCCAGAATACATTAACATTTTTAATTCTTTTTGCAATCCGAAATTTTTGTCTGTGGGTCTATAAATTTTTTCTGGGTCAAAAATATTTGGATTACTAATAAAATCTTTAAACAATTCTCTTTGAGTCTGTTTTAAGAAAGGACGTGCATATAAATCTGTAAATTCTAATGTTGTTGTTTTTTGAACTCCTATTGTAAATGTTCTTTGCACAGAACTAAATCCAAATCTATCTTGTGCTCTTACTGTGAATGAATAACTTTCATCTATTGTTGTTGTGCCACCGTCTAAAGTAAAACTGCCATTGTCAAATGATGTAATACCTGGTAGTGTTCCGTCAGGATACAATCTTACTTTACCAATAATTTCACCGTTTATTGTTAAACTTAATCCTGGAGGCAAAGTTCCGCTGGTCAAAATATATTTCATTTTAGCATCTGGCACTGTGCTTGTGGCATCTAGTTTCAAATGACTCATTAAATTTGCTTTGAGTGTTCCCAATGCTGAAGTAGTATTCCAAGTAATTGTGCTGTCCACTTCACCTAAAACTTTTACTGTGAACGTTTTACTTTTTCTTGGTTCAGTGTCTGTGCTTTTTAATAATATATCCATTGTAGTCACTTCATTTTTAAAAGCACCTATACTAATGTTTTGTTCATTTACAAAACCTGATTGTAATGGAATGTTTAAAATTAATTTTTCTAGTGCAGAAGCATTCGCTATACCTTGATCTATTGGTTGTCCTTCACTCAAAACAGTTTGAATATCATCAATCACATAATCAACACCACTAATTCTTAATGTTCTTGTTTTGTATTTGTCTTTGTCAACTCTATTGTAAACAAAAATTTCATTGTTTGCTCTTGTGATTAAGTTTTGTATGCCATTTCTATAAGGTACAGGTTCATAAACTGTGCCTGTGTACACTAATAAATCATTGCTGACCAATGCAGAACTTAAAGTTAACACATCATATCTTTGGTCTGAACCGTCAACACCTGATATTGTGTATTCTGTTTTATTGATTGTAATTTTTTTATTAACCAAACTTTGTAAATCATCTAATCCATCACTTGCATCTGTTGAAAGTTTCACAATTTTAACTTGATCTAATCCTTGTTGCGTGTCTTCAAACGGAAAAATACTTACTGACACTAAATCAGAACCTGTTCCTGATCTAATTGCTGTGACTGTAAATTTATATTCTTTTGTTATTGCTGGTTGATATGGAACTCTGCCTGCAATTTCTCCTGTTGCATTATCTAAAGATGTTCCTTCAGGTATAACACTGTCAGAATTATCATCATTTTTTCTTTCTAGTATATAATTTACTTGTCCTGGTATTGTGTTTGGATCATACAGTTCTAAATATATTGTGACATAGTTGTTTGCTCTTTTAAAACCTAAGTCTGCTGGAGTTAACCATTGTGGATTTCTTAAAAACGTTCCATCTGATGTGAATACACCTGTACCCACTTGCATTATTGTATTGTCTGCTCTTAAAAAATCATCACCTACAACAAATATTTGGAAATCTCTACTTGTTGTTGAATCTCCATCTGTTACATTTACGGTGAAAGAATAATATCTGTTTAATTTTCTTTGATTACGAGTTGTTACTCCCTGATTGTATAATTCTTGAAATTCTTTAATGTCGAAATAAAAACTTTGATTTGCCACCGAACCTGATAAACCAAAATCAAATGGAGCAGATGCATAATCGTTTGAATCATAATAACCTGTGCTAGAAGCAATGTCTAATGCAAGTATTGGATCTACAAATCCTGAAATTTTTCCTGTGCTTGATAGAGTAAGTCCTGGTGGTAATGTGCCACTGCCTTCTGGAATATAATATTCTAGTGTGGTGTTTGCACTTAAATCTGCATCTATGGCTTGTAATTGATAATCAACATAAGCACTGTCCAATATAAACAATTGGCTACTACCACCTACTGGCAATAAACCTGTTGGTGTTATCCATGTAGGTGCATCTGGACCTTCTATGTTTACTGTGAAAGTTCTATCTTGAATGCCTGTGTCATGCTTTGCTCTTAAACAAAATTCATATTGTGTGGATCTGCTGACTTGAAATGGTGTACCTGTAATATTTGAACCTTCCAATCTTAATCCAGGTGGTATTGTGCCTGCTATTTTTTGAATTGTGTCTGCACCACTAATAGGTAATGCTATGGTTGTAGGCACTTTTTCTTGAAATGTGCCGAGATTGTGTCCTGTTTGTACTGTCCATAAATCATGCATGATATAGATATTTATCTGGATGTAAAAAGTGGATTAGATAGAACCTAAGTTTACTGTCTGTGAAGCAGGAGCAGAAAAAGTACCCATATTAACCGGATTGAATGATTCTACCCACTCTAATATGTTGTTTATATTGCCGTCCATGTTACCAAAGTCAAAACCTACTAGACTGTCTAAATCTGATATGTCTTTGGATTTTAATAAACCATTAAAATTTGTTGCTGTAACTGTGCCAACGCCTGTGATATCATACCCACCACCAGTCAAATTTGCACCTAGTGTTGGTGTTGTTTCATTTGCCAATTGACTGTCTATGGTTAATGTTGCGCCTGAACCTGATGTTCTTGTTCCACCTGTACCAGTGAAAGTTACATTACCTTGTGCCCCAATTGGAGTCAATGATCCATTCTGTGTACTCAAGAAAATTGTAACAATACCTGAAGAAGTGATTGTTATTTGATTAGCATCATTACTGAGTGAAATGTTTGGACCTGCTTTTAAACTTTTAAAATTTAGATTGTCGTTGGTTTTGTCTGCAAATACTCCAGCAGTTGTGGCATCATCTGGTAACTTATTTGAAGCAGTTGTGCTTTCAGGTGTTCTAAGATATAATTCGTTAAAGTTATTGTTAACTTTAATAAAGGCTTCTCTTAAATCATCACCTGTGCCGTCGTTTGCTAGTGTTCCAATATTGATTGTGCTCTGTACCATAACTGTATTTATACTTAATAGCCTCCTGTTCTAATGCGAGGTCGAGGCCATACAGCACCAGATGAAGGTCTTTTTTTCATATTTTTTTTAGGATATACGTTACCATTAACTGGTCTTTCGTAGTAATACCTAACCATTCTGTTAGGCGAACCTTGTAGTGAACTTAAACTGTTTGCGTTGTTAAATGTTCCATCCAACATCTGATTATCATTGGCATAATCAATAAGATATTGTTTTGCTTCTGCTGGAGTCATTCTTGGATAAGTTTCTAATGCACAGGCAAGTATGCCACACACTTGTGGTGATGCCATTGATGTGCCTTGATAATTTGAATTATAGTAACTGCCGTTTCTTGAATCTGCTTGATTGCTTTGTCCAGAACCTGTATGCGTTGAACTTGTTATTCCTTCTCCTGGAGCATAGATGTCCACACCCGTACCACAATTAGAAAATACAGTTTTTCGATCATCTATTTGAATGCCAACAGCGCCTACATTTATAACAGAATCAGATATACCTGGAGCAGTTCCTCTGTGTGTATACCAAAAGTAATTTACACCCTGATACTCAGCATAAAATATATTGTTGTAATCGTTATCATCTGTGGACCTTACCACTTTGAAATAGTCGTTACCTGAGGCGGCAACAAAATGTATGCCATCTGCCA
>Ga0208390_1000221_pt1 | contig 19351 bp, 16 predicted proteins | sample Knorr_S7_td_Surf_FD_185594 | JGI IMG/M metagenome (GOLD analysis project Ga0208390, IMG submission 185594) | Marine microbial communities from Southern Atlantic Ocean transect - Knorr_S7_td_SurfaceA_ad_6m_LV_A (SPAdes) (version 2) | ecosystem: Environmental > Aquatic > Marine > Oceanic | place...
AGACTTAATTGATCAATGTATAGATGTTACACTTAATTTAAGTCAGAGTGGTCATCCTGGCGGCTCTCGTTCTAAAGTTCACGGAATGTTAATTACTCTACTATCAGGAGCTATGAGATGGGATATTCGAGATCCTACCAAACGTTTTTCCGATAGGTTTGTCTTGGTAGCTGGGCACGATAATCCTATGGTTTATGCAACTTTAGCAGTCTTAAATGAATCACTTCGAATAAAGTTTGAACAAACTCAAGATTCCAAATATCTAGTTAAGAACGGTGATGAATTTCAGTTGGTTTGGGAAGATTTACTTACTCTAAGGCAAAATAAAGGACTTCCAGGCCATGCGGAAATGGAAGGTAAGACACTTTTCTTCAAATTTAACACGGGACCAAGCGGACACGGCTCTCCTGCTGCAGCAGGTGCAGCTTTAGCCCACAAACTGGCAGGAACTGAAGAGGTGAAAGTTTTTGCTTTTGAGGGTGAAGGGGGTTTGAGTACTGGCGTGACACTTGAAACTTTAAACTCAGCTTGGGGGCTCGGCCTTGGAAACTTAGTTTATTACATTGACTGGAATGATTACGGTATTGACAGCCGTCCATTCAGTAGTATAGTTAACTCAACTCCTAAGGAGCTTTTTGAAACATGCGGATGGCATGTAGAAGGCACAGATAATTGCGAAGATTGGGATTCCTTCACTAAAGCATATTATAATTTAATCATTGGAAGATCTAATCCAGCAATCCCAAAAATGGTTTTTGCTAAGTCGCGTAAAGGACGAGGCTATCACAAATTTGATGAGAAATCGCACGGTTCTCCGCACAAGAGAAACTCAGAATTGTTTTGGAAAACCAAAGAAGATTTTGCATCTAAGTACAACGTTAGTTTTGATAATTTTGGTGAGGATGCTGCACTATCAAGAGACGAACAAGTTTTACAAGGTTCATCTTACTTAGAGACTATCTTTTCAGTTATGCGTAATAATCAAGATTTAGTGGATTATTTAGCAGACAGTTTAGTTCAGATAGGAGATTCAGTACCTAGCGATATTTCTTCTTGTAAAATTAAAGATAGTAATCCTCTTGATGATAAAGAGCTTTTTAATTTTTCAAACTATCCCTCAGAATTATTCGCTAATCCCGGTGATAAAGTTCCAAATAGAGTTGGCTTCTCTAAAATTGCATCATGGTTGAATTCGTACTCTAGAGAGAATTATGGTCGTCCTTTGTTTGTGGCGATGTCAGCGGATTTGGCAGACTCAACAAATATTTCAGGTTTCTCAAAAGGTTGGGGAGATATGGAGGATTTGGGTATGTATAGTAAAGAAATTAATACATCATCGCCCCTTATGCCACAAGGCATAACTGAGTTTGCAAATTCAGGCATGATGGCAGGTTTGTCTACAGTTAATTTTAATTCAGATACTCTTGATTCTTTTAACGGATTTATTGGTTCATTCAGTACGTATGGTTCTTTCAGTTATCTAAAATATGGTCCAATCCGACTTTTCAGTCAGGTAGCCCAAGACTCACAAATCAAAGTAGGTAAGCTGTTGTGGATAGCAGGTCACTCAGGCCCAGAGACTGCAGAAGATAGTAGAACTCATTTTGGTATTTTTGCACCAGGAGTTACTCAGCTTTTCCCTAAAGGTCATATCATTAATCTTCATCCTTGGGAGCATAATGACGTGGCACCAGCTCTAGCAGCTGCTTTTTCAACAGATGTTCCAATAGTGGCACTTCACTTAACTCGGCCAGCTATAGAAGTTCCAGACAGGCAAAAAATGGGCATAGCTAGTCATTTCGATGCTTCTAAAGGAGCTTACCTCATAAGAGATTTTGACGAGCGCCCAAGAGATGGTGTAGTTATTGTCAGAGGAACTAGCTCTACCAACACAGTTGTCTCTATTCTTGGTGATATAAGTTCTAATTATAATGTTAAAATTGTTTCGGCTATATCATGGGAACTTTTTGATATGCAAGATTCAGTATATAAATCATCTGTTATTGGGGATCAAGAGTGGGCCGATTCAATGGTTATCACTAACACAGGATTAAATGTTATGAAAAATTGGATATCTAATAGAGTAGTAGCAGATTATTCATTGTCTCCAGATTGGGATAATAGATGGAGAACTGGTGGTAGCCTAGAACAAATTATTGATGAAGCACATCTAAGTCCCAGATGGGTAATGAAATCTATAGCTAAATTTGCGACTGACAGGTTTGAAAGACTGGAAAGGTTAAAACAGGAGATTCCTGTAAAATAGTATGTCATACGAAAATTTCCCAATAGCTGTTGTAGATAATGGTGGACAGTGGACACATAGAGAATATAGGGTTCTAAATTATCTTGGATGTAGAGCAGAAATAATATCTAATGTTACACCAATTGAAGAATTAGATAGGTTTCAAGCTCTTGTATTGTCTGGTGGAGCTCCTCGAATCGAAAGTGAATCGGAGGCTTTAGGCTTAACTTCAGAATATTTAGATTTAGAGAAATGGCCCATTTTGGGGATTTGTGTAGGTCATCAGTACATGGCAACTCATTTTGAGGGAGAAGCAGGGCCGGCTGCAGTTCCTGAATTTGGTTCTTCATTAGTTACACTTATTGAGGAAGGGTGGATTTTGAAAGGATTCCCAAAAGAATTTAATGTCTGGGAATCTCATAACGATGAGGTTCACAAGATGCCAAATGGATTTAGAATTTTAGCTTCTTCCGATGCATGCCAAGTACAAGTAATGCAGCATGAAACTCTTCCTTATGCTGGCGTTCAGTATCATCCAGAGGTTGAAAACACAGAATTTGGTGCTGAGATTTTTCAAAATTTTCTTGATAAAGCACTTGAATGGAATAAATAGTTTCTGTTTATTTTTTAGAAACTTATAGGTTATCTGTATTTAAACCACCTGTCTATGAATGATTATGGCAGATCCAATTACTAGGCTTTTTAGCTTAGGTTCAAATTTAAAAAACATTCCTGAAGAAAAAGAAAAAGCTATTAGCGGTTATGGATATTATGACTGGGCAAAATCGGCCTTTGAGTGTAGTGTTACTTTAGCAATTATTCCAGTATGGTATACTGCATTATTCCTTAAAGCCAATGGACTTACAGTTGCACTTTTCTCACAGTCTATGACTGCAGACGCCGTCTTATCTCTTGTTATTGCAATTTCAACACTTTCAGTAGCAATAATAAGTCCGCCTTTGGGAGTCATAGCTGATCGCCGACTTGTAAAAATGCGTTGGTTAAAAATTCTAACATTAGTGGGTGCTGGTGGGACTTTCCTTATTGCATTAGCTCCTTTATTCGGCAGTTCATCATGGGTTTGGATTATGGTGATGTATCTCTTTGCTAATATTGGTCTTAATGGAGCTGGAGTTTTTTACAATGCATTACTACCCCATTTAGGTAAGCCAGATGAATTGGATGATATTTCTAATCGGGCATTTGCTTATGGGTACTTAGGTGCAGGCGTTCTTTTAGTTCTTCATCTTATTATTTTGCTAGCGACCGATTTTGCTGAATGGGCCGTTCAATTTTCATTGGCTTCGTCAGGTATATGGTGGTATGGGTTTGCACTGATTACATTTGCATGGGTTCCAGAACCTCCTGTTGAAAATGAAATGGAAAAACTAAAATTCAGAGACGCTGCAAGATTTGCAGTTGGTGAAGTTACTCAAACCTTAAAAGATTACAAAGATTTCCCACATTTATTCCTTTACATGCTAGCTTATTTTTTATTTATTGATGGAATAAATACTGTAACTGCATTAGCTGGAGTGTACGGAACTACGGTTTTGGGTATTGGATTTACAGGGCTTATAATTGCTCTTCTCGTGGTTCAATTTGTTGCAGCTCCATCAGCTATACTATTTACTAAATTAGCAGAGAGCAAAGGTACTAAACAAGCTTTGATGATTTCTATTTGTGGCTGGGTTTTTCTCTGTTTTGCAGGGCTCGGTTTTGCTCCATTAGAATTGGAAACGCATGAAGATTATGACATATTATATGAATGGAACGAAGAAGATAGCGCATATTCAGTTTATGTTTCATGGTCAGCTAATGATTTAGCTCAAAAACTAGACTATGAGGATGATGAATTTGACGAGCAAGCTTGGGCAAAACAGTGGGCATATATTCTTCCTACTGAAGTGAATGAAGATGATAAAGATATTTTAGAATGGTCTTGGGGAGATTCAGAAGATGAGCCAAATAAGATTAAACTTTTAGGAATTCCGAATTCAAATATTACTTCTTTTTTAGATTCAGTGGATAGTACTAGATTTAGTGCTAGTATTATCGGTGGAGCATTAGATGGTGAAGCTAAAGTTGGTGTAGATCACCCAACTAATTTGGGTGACGGTGTTTTAGATAGTATTCCTATATGGGCTAGAGATAATATTTGGAAACCATTAGGGATGGGTGTATTTCTTCAATTTATTGTTCTTGGTTGTTTTATGGGAACTTTGTTGGGTGGTTCACAGGGACTTGCACGTAGTTTATTTGGCCAGATTGTTCCCGAAACTCGAAGTACCGAATTTTATAGCTTTCTCGGATTCTTTAATAAGGTGGCAGCATTTTTAGGTCCAGCTCTATACTTCTTCATGTCAGTAATGTATGATAGTCGTGCTGGAATATTCAGTATTGCATTCCTTCTTTTGTTAGGTGCTATTTTACTTTACCGAGTTGATATTGATGCAGGAATAGAAGATGCTAAAGCTGAAGATAATAGGATAAGGAAATTATTAGCGGAAACAACAGAAGCAGATTATGATTCCATGCATAACAAAGATTAGATATGAGTAGTTCAAGAAAGATATTAGACGCACCTAAGAAGTTTAGAGAGAAACTAAAGGATTTTAACGAAGAAAGGAAAAAACCAAGAGAGCCAATAACTACCAAGGCATCCATGTTTAGTATATTTTCATGGGCTTTTTACGACTTAGGAAATACTATTTTTTCAGTTCTAATAGTTTCATTTTATTTTGGGCTTTGGGTCGTAAGTGATGAAGTAGGAGGAACAGATTCAGATTACGGTTATGCTAATGCAATATCTATGGCGTTAGTGTTTCTCACAGCACCGTTGATTGGAGCACTTTCAGATCAGGCAAGGCGTAAGATGCCTTTTCTTTTCGTTACAACTCTTTTGTGTGTTGCTTTTACAGCTTTATTAGGATATGAGAAGGACGGCTGGAGCAAAGGTACAATTCTAACAGTTTCTCTTATTTTCTTTGTAATTGCAAATTATTTTTATCAAGCAGGACTAATATTTTACGATTCGACATTAGCCACAATTTCTACCCCTGGAAATAAAGGTAGGATCGGAGGAATTGGAATTGGTGTAGGTTATGTAGGAGCTTTAGTAGGAATATTATCTGCATTATTCATAACTGATACTTTAGGCTTCCCTTACCCTGCAGTATTCCAGTTGACGGCAGCTTTGTTTTTGATTTTTGCAATTCCTTGTTTCATATTTGTCAGAGAAACTCCAGGAGATAACTTCTGGCCTAGTCTAATGATACTAATGGCGACTCTTTTGGGTATTAATGCTTGGTTGGTTGAAGATAATATGTTGTTAAGATATGCTACTGCATTTTTTGCAATTTGGTGTGTATTTTCATCAATCAATACAAAAACAACGCCTCTCTTTAGAGATGGTTCAATAATTGATGCAACATCCGGAACATTTACACAGCTTAAAGGAACGTTGTCTATGTTAAGTAATTTTCCAGGTTTATCTAGATTTTTAGTTGGAAGAGTCTTTTACACAGATGCAGCAAATACTTCTATAACTTTTGCTGCGATTTATGTTAGAGAAGAGTTTGGAATGGAAGATTCTGAGATAGCTATCTACACGCTTATTGGTGTTTTCTCATCAATTGTAAGTGGATTTTTGTGGGGGTATTTAGTAGACATTGTAGGTCCAAAAGTTACACTTAATGCTGTTTTGTGGTTTTGGTTTGCTTCATTTACACTTTTAATTTCTACTGTTTGGTTAGGCCTACCAACATGGATGATATGGCTGGCTCCGTTTTTGGCAGGAGTAGCATTAGGAGGGACTTGGTGTGCGGATAGGCCATACATGCTCGTTCTAACGCCACCTCGTTACATAGGTCAATTCTATGGATTGTACAGTATGGTTGGACGCTTTGCAACTATTATCGGACCTTTGTCCTGGGCAATCATAGTGGATGAGTTGGGCTTTGGAAGGCCTGCAGCAATTGGTTTTCTTTTCATAGTTATGATAATTGGTTATATTATTCTTCAAGGGGTAGACGATGAACCGAGGAAGTGGCCTCCAGAATTACAGGCTGATTATGAGCCTGAGCCACCTCGTGGTGCAATTGGAAGGTCACGATAACCACTTTAATGTTATTCCTAGTAGGAATATTATGGAACGTCGTATAGATCACTATTTGGAAAGGTTAGTATCTTCAGATTCAATGACTTTTTACAAGGCAGTCTGCGAGTTTGCTAAAGAAAGAATTGAACCTAACTACCTTCATTGGGAGCGTAATCACGAACTAATTCCAGAAAATGTCATTGATGAAATGGGACAGATGGGATTGTTTGGTGTGACTGTTTCTGAGAGTTATGGAGGTCAAGGAGGCAATCAATTAGATTTAATTTTGATGGGATTCGCTTTGGGATATCATTCTCAGTCATTGGCAATTACTCCTGGCGCAGCCATGTCTTTAGGAGCTAAACCTCTACAACTTTTTGGAACAGATGAACAAAAGAAAGCTCATCTTCCAGATTTAGCAGCTGGGAAGAGAATGTTTGTTTTTGGCTTATCTGAACCAGGGAGAGGCTCAGATGCTACAAATCCAGAAGTTACAGCCAAGAAAGAAGGCGATAAATGGGTAATTAAAGGGGAAAAGTGTTGGTCAACTAACGCAAAATGGTCAAGTCACGTTGTAGTACATGCCATGACTAGTCCTGAATCTAAACCAGGTTATCGAACCACATGTTTCATAGTACCTATGAATGATCCTAATGTTTTTTATCAAGAGATGGCAGGTAAAGATTTGTGGAGTCAATCGTCTACAGGTTCTATTTCTTTTAATGAAGTAACCGTAACAGATGACGCAATTTTGGGTAAAGAGAACGAGGGATTCAAAGTAATGGCTAAAACATTGAACGGAGGCAGATTGTTCATTGCAGGAATGTCTCTAGCTTCTCTAGCGTTTGGTCTTGACAAATGTAGAACTTATGCTCAGGAAAGAGAGCAATTTGGAGTTCCAATCGGTAGTTTCCAAAGAGTTCAAGATGTAATTATTGATATGGACATTTCCTTAGAACAAGGTTTGACATGGCTTATTGACTTAACAAATAGATATGATGATAATACATTGGACAGAGAATCTGCAGCTAAAGTTAAAATCGAATGTTCTCGCAAAGCCTCAGATCACATGGCAATGGCTATGGAAATATGCGGCGGAGTTTCTTCGTTAGATGAGTTTGGATTGACTAGGCATCACAGGGATCTTTTTGTTTGTCGTGTTGGTGAAGGTAGTAATTTTGCGTTGAAAGGTTTTGCCGCTCGTCCGCTGATGCCAGATATTACACTTCAATAAGGGCAAGCAGTTATAGGGCCTTCAATTATGTGCTATAGTGGACTTTGAACAGCTTGTTTGCTACAGCCAAACAATTATCATTTTCATTCTAGTAATTGGCTATGTAATTAATTATCAAAAAAGTCAAAACCAGATTTATGTAAAGAAAGGAATAAAATGTTCAAAATGTGGAGAGCAGCTATTGGGAAGCGACCCAAATTATTGTTCAAGTTGTGGTCACATGAACTCTCATTCTAAAGGTTCTAATTTAGAAAAATAGTTAAAATTTTAAGTATGTAGTCATTTACTGCCAATTATGAAACGCAGAGTTATTAATTTGTCGAATGGTACACAGAGTAGATGCGGTATAGCTAATTGTAACGACTCAATTAAACGCTCTGTTTCCCGTAAAAAAGTTGATTTAGTCTCTGAATTAGAAGTTAGAGGAAATGGTAAAAAAATTGGATTATGTCAGTCTTGCTACAGAATTTTTAAAAAGGCAACCAAAAAGGATAGAACTCTGGAGTCTCTAGGAAGATGAATTCTTCTTACGCAATATTTGAGGCAGAATTTCGGACATCATTTAGAAGTGCTATTCAATCGTTAAAGAAGCGTTTTGCGTCAACCTTCTTTATATCATTTTTAGGTATTATTTTTTCATTTGCTTGCATCCGGTTGATGAATTTTGTAATTCAAAATCCTCAGCTTTTCCCAGAGGGTTCGAATGAAGGATATGGTACAATTCTACTCGTATATTTTTCATTATTTACACTCAGATCAGCAGGAATTACTTATAGAAAAATTGTCAAATCTAAAATAATGGACATGTATCTAGTTCAACCAGTAGTTCCTAGATCGATAATGTTAGGTCAATTTTTTTCAGTGCTCATTCCAAATTTATTCATTACTTCAGGTATGCTCTTAATTTTCTTTACAGGTAATGTTGTTACTAAAACTAATATATACGTTGAAGCAGAGTTTTTAATTTTATTGTATTTATTTTCATTTTTATCTGCACTAAGTGGTTTTATGTTTTCATTAATAGGTTCCTTACATCCATTCTCACGAAAGCTTAGTTTTTTGGTAGCTTTATTTCCAATACTTTTGGCTCTTCTTTTGGTATCAAATGCAGCACACCAAGATCCTACTATAGCTATAATAATAGTTTTAGTTTGCACATTACTTTTACTTGTTTTCTTTTATTTTATGGATAATATTTTTGTTGAAGCCTTGGAATCCTACAAGATAAATTCTTCTTCCCACAGGAATCCAGTGCGGTTACTTCAGTTTAATTGGTTGAGTCCAATCGTTGGACGCCGTGCGTCGGCAATCTGTTCTAAAGAAGTGACATCTTCAATTAGAGAAAGGGATGTTTTAAGTTCTGCATTTTCGACATTTTCAATTTCTTTATTGATGGTGTTTTGGTGGTTTAAGGTAGGGATTCCAACAGAACCTGTTGGAGATTTACCTCCAAAATTATATTATCCAGGAATGCTCGCTATCAGTCTTTACCTTGGAGCATTATTGCAATGTACAATGCTAGGTTCAACTATACTTGGTGTTGAAGGTAAAAGATTATGGATTATGAAATCTAATCCTGTAGAGTCATTATTAATTATGAAGGGTAAGGCATTTGCGCTTTTGTTTATGGCTTTTCCGGGTCTTTTATCAATTTGGCTTCCTATTTGTTTTTTAGCTAAGTTTCCCTTTGAAGTATCTTTATTTTTTGGGCAATGCGTCTTAATTTTATTGTTTGTTAATACCGGATTAGGTATATGGGCAGGAAGCGCCTTTGCTAATTTTGATGAGAGTGATCGTGGCAATCCGGATATCTTAGTACAGTTTATGTTGATGGGGACGTCGGCATTTTTTTCCTCAATATTACTTATTTTGCCAGCATCAGTAATGCTTTATAATCATAATATTGGTCTTTTAGCTGGTGGAATATTTGTTCTTTTATCATTTGCAATAATGTTTGCAGGTATTAGAGCCAGTTCTTCGGCTTATCGTACAATCTACATTGATAGTTACGGCGTTTAAAATTTCTAGCAAATAGAATAATAATAGGTGTTCTATGTGTATGTGTGGTATTGATAGCATCTAATGAGATGGAAGCTTATTTTGAAGATTTGGAAAAAAAAGCTGATTCTTGTTATACTCTAGTTGAAAAAGTTCGGAAAGCGGGTTTTGATCCTTCAGATTCACCAGAGATACCACGAGCTAAAGATCTAGCTGAAAGAGTAGAAGCACAAGTTGGTCCAGAAGGTATAGCGCCTCGAATAAGAGAGGTAGCCGAGGAAAATGATAGAGAATCTACAGCTTTAATCATTGCTAAAGAGCTTGCTGGAAAATTAAAATCTGAGTTAGGATTAGAAAAAGCACTAGAACAGGCAGTTAGAACATCGTTGTCAATACTTACTGAGGGTGTATTAGTTGCTCCTACAGAAGGAGTTGTGAAGGTAAGTACTCTTGAAAATAGCAACAAGACTAAATGCGCTTCAATATATTACGCAGGTCCAATTCGAGCTGCCGGTGGTACTGCTCAAGCATTGTCAGTTTTGATTGCGGACGTAGTGAGGAGAGAATTAGATTTAGATCCGTATATTCCAACTCCAGCTGAAATTGAGAGGTACAAAGAGGAAATTCCTCTTTACAAAAGGGCAGTTAATCTGCAATACGTTCCAAGTCCAGAGGAAATACATACTATCGTCACATCATGTCCGATTTGTGTTACGGGTGAAAGAACTGATAAGTTAGAAGTCGCAGGAAATCGAGATCTTCCTCGAGTTGAGACGAATTCTTTGAGAGGTGGAGCATGTCTAGTTTTGGCAGAGGGCCTTTGTCTTAAAGCTGCTAAAGTTTTGAAACATGTTGATAAATTGGGAATAAGCGGTTGGGATTTTCTAAGGACTTACACTGAGAAAAAACGAAAATCAGCTTCTGGCGATGTTAAAGAGCATAAATATTTGAAAGATGTATTGGCAGGCAGGCCAATCTTTGCTTTTCCTGATAGGCCAGGTAGCTTTAGACTTAGGTACGGACGTTCAAGAACTGCTGGTTTAGCCTCAATGTCTTTACATCCCTCTACTATGTTAATTGTAGATTCTTTTGCTGCAATAGGCACTCAATTGAAACTTCAATTGCCTGGCAAGGCGACAGCTTCTACGCCTTGTGATACAATAGAAGGTCCCTCTGTTATACTAGAAAATGGTACTTTTACCAGACTTGATGATTATAATTTAGCTCTGAAAGTTGTTAATCAAGTCAAAGAGATTGTAGATCTTGGTGAGCTACTGATTCCTGTTGGTGAATTTTTGGAAAATAATCACCCATTGCAGCCGTCTGGCTGGTGTGACGAATGGTGGGATTCATTAGTTGCTTCAAAAGGTATTGGAAAATATAAAGGAGATTATTCTTTTTCTTCCCTTTATAATTACTGTAAAGAAAACGATTTGCACTTGCATCCTAAGTATACTTATAACTGGGGAGATTTAGATCATAATGAAATCTTAGATCTTCGCAATCAGCTTGTGAGAAATGGTTCAGAGGTTATTAAGAACCGGTTTTCAAAAATTTACAAAGAGGTATTCGTTAAATTGGGTATGTTCTTTAGAATTGAGGACAATGTTATAGTATTAGATGAAGGATATGATCCCTTGATCAAATTGCTGGGAATCAAAGAAACCGGTGGTAAACTATTAGCAAGCGAGTTAGATAATTATTCTGATGATCCCTTAACCCTATTATCAGATTTGTCAGGGGTTTTGATAAAGTGCAAATCTCCAACACGAATCGGCGCTAGTATGGGTCGCCCTGAGAAGGCCAATGAGCGTAGACTTAAGCCACCTCCACACGTGTTATTTCCTCTGGGTGATTCTGGAGGAAATCAAAGATTGATTAATACCGCACTCAAAGAACGTCCTTATCGAAGGGGATTTACACAAGGTAAACAAGGATCGATAGAAATGGTAACACAATTAAGATATTGTAAGAATTGTAACAAAGAGACTATTTCGCTCAGATGTTGTAAATCTTTAACTATGGTTAAAGAAGACGCAAAGAAGAGAATTGTTGATGTGTCTGAAATAGTAACAAAAGCGATGAATAATACGAAAGTGGGTATATTGCCGAAAGTTAAAGGAATCAAAGAATTGAAATCAGGTCCTAAGATCCCCGAATCGTTAGAAAAGGGGATACTTCGTTCAAAATATGATTTACGAGTTTACAAGGATGGAACACTTAGGTATGATATGATAGATTTACCAATTACACATTTTTATCCGAAAGAGATTGGATTATCGGTTGATAAAGCTCTGGAGTTAGGTTACAGTAAAGATATTGATGGTAAGAAATTGGAATCTGAAGACCAATTATTAGAATTAAAAGTCCAAGACTTAATCATTTCAAAAAATGCAGGCCCTTGGTTAGTTAAGGTAGCAAACTTTGTCAATGACGAGTTAGTTAAACTTTACGACTCAGAGCCTTTTTACAACGTAACAGCTAATTCAGTCATGCATGAGCTAATTGGAAGTCTTCTTATCTGTTTGAGCCCTCACACTTCAGCAGGAGTACTGGGCCGGTTGATTGGTTTTACCTCAGCTAAAGCCCAATATGGGCATCCTTTCTTCCATGCAGCTAAGAGAAGGAATTGCGATGGAGATGAAGATTCCATCATGCTCTTACTTGATGGGCTTCTTAATTTTTCAGATAGTTTTGTACCGACAACCAGGGGCGGAACCATGGATATTCCCAGAGTTTTATCAACAAGAATTGATCCTATGGAGATAGATAGTGAAGCCCATAATGTTGAATTAAATTCAGAATATCCGTTAGAATTCTACGAGCATTCCGAAAAATTTTCTAATCCTTCAGAAGTTCTAGAATATCTTGATATAGTTTCAAAGAGATTAGAGAGTCCTGAACAGTATGAAGGTTATTCTTTTAGTCATTCGTCTTCAAGTATTAATCTGGGCCCGAATGAATCCCGTTATGTCACTTTAGATTCAATGAAAAGTAAAGCAATAGCTTCATTGGAATTGGCCAAAAAAACTAGAGCTTCTGATGCAAGTTATGTTGCAGAACAAACAATTGAGAAGCACTTTATTCGTGATATTATAGGAAATTTACGTTCATTTTCAACACAGGGTGTGAGATGCAAGAAATGTAATACAAAGTATCGTAGGCCTCCTTTGAAGGATACTTGCCCTTGTGGAGGTTTATTGCAATTAAATATTTCTCCAGCCTCTGTTGCGAAATATAGACAAATTGCAGGTGAGATTGCTGAGACATATGGTTCTAGAAAATTCATTCGCCAAAGATTAGAGTTAGCTTTCAGTGCCATAGAAGAGACGTTGGAAAACGAACAAATTAAGCAAATGGATTTGGGAGCTTTCCTTTGATAAATGTAGTAGATAACATAAATTCGACGAATACTTGGCTGACTGAATTTAATTTAGACTTTTTTGATTCAATTATATCTTTAAAACAATCCGAAGGGCGTGGTAGGCAAGGAAGGTTTTGGGAATCATATAAAGGTGGTTTTTACTATTCAGTTATTTTGCCTAAAAAGAAGTTATTGCCGATTATTGTTGGCATTTCCGTAGCTGAAATTCTTTATGAAAAAAAAATAATTGCTAAGGTCAAATGGCCGAACGATATATTAGTTGAAGGGAAGAAATTAGGTGGGGTACTTTGTCAAGTTAAAGGTGAAAAAGTAACTGCCGGATTGGGAATTAATATGACTAATAGCTCTAGTTTAGAGAAATCTATTAGCCTATCAGCCTTAGGTTTTAGTATTGATAAATTGGATTTTATTAACAAATTTAATGAAAAAATTAGGATTGCCATGGAGCATAGTGATGAGCATATTATCCAACAGTTTCTAATGTATGACTGCTTAATCGGCAAGTACGTTTCCTGGAAAGATGGTAATGGTCAGGTAGTTAAAATTTCAGAAGATGGTCGACTCGTTGTCAGAGATACCTCGGATGATTTAATTTTTTTGACGGAGGAGATTCACCTACAATGATTGATTGGAATTCAGAATCATATCATCCCGTAGTTAATCTACCTGAGAAGTATAAAGTTTTAGATTTAACTAAAGGTTCGTGGGATTCAGGTAAAAATGAATACTCAATTGGTAGATATAATGAATTCAGGCCTAATGTTTATACTACGGAGTTATTTGCTGGAGTTCGTAATTTACATGTTGGAATAGATATAGGAGGGCCTGTTGGAACCCCTTGCATGGCTTTTATGAATGGAAAAATACACAATTTTGGATACAACCCCAAAGCTGGAGATTATGGTAATGTAGTAATCACAGAGCATGAAATTTCAGGTTCAAAGATTTGGGCTCTTTACGGACATTTAGATTCTAAGTCATTAATTGGCAAATCAAAGGGCCAATCAGTCACAAAAGGTCAAACAATAGGACATTTTGGAAATGAAAGTGAAAATGGTGGTTGGGAGCCTCATTTACACTTTCAATTATCTACAGTCGAACCTGAAACACATGATTTGCCAGGTGTAGTTTCCATTGAAGATAGTGCTATTGCTCTCAAATTATATCCAGATCCTAGATTTGTCCTTGGCCCGATTTACTGAGTTAATAACTTTTTAATTGGGTTTGTTTTATACATTATTATGCGAAGTACAATTTTCCTTATGTTATCTATGATTTTGGTTTCATCAGGCTGTCTTGACAGCCTTAAAGATGAATTAATATCATGTGAAAATAGCGTTGGGGAATGTAGATATGAAATTCTTCAGGACGGCAAATACTCTAAATTACATATCGAAATTGATTACGTTTCAGGTTATGGGCCAAGTTCTGAAGCTATTGATCTTCTTAGGCAGAGAATCAATGAAGTCACTGATAAAAATTCTGTAACCATAAGTCAAGACAGTTTTGGAAGTACAGATACTAGTTATTCGCTTCAAGAAATATTGGATATTGAATCTTCTCAACGTACAAAATTTAAGGATGGCGACGAATTTGTAATTCATATCTTGTATCTTAATGGTGAGTTTGAGGACAATGAGAATACCTTAGGTTTAGCTTACAAAGGTTCTTCATTTGCTATGTTTCAAGAGAAAATTGAAGACGCAGCCTTCTTATTTATATCGCCTCAAGACATAGAAAAAGCGGTTTTAGTGCATGAATATGGCCATCTTTTGGGATTAGTCAACATGGGATATACATCCCCTCACGATCATGAAGACCCTGAACATCCGCACCATTCGAACAATGAAGAGTCTGTTATGTACTGGGCAGTTGAAAGTCAGGACTTTTACAATCAATTAGACGGAGAGCCTCCAAATAATTTTGATTCCTATGATTTAGATGATTTAAATCTGATGAGACAAGGAAAGTTGTAGTGTACACGCTAAATTACGTCCATCTAACAATCATTTATATTTTGATTATTAGCATTCTTAGTCATACACCTAATGATAACCTTCCAGATTCGGACATTGGATTGTCTAATATAGATAAAATATTTCATTTCGGTGAATTTTTTATTCTAGGGATATTGATTCAATTTTCTTTACATGAAAGGGAAATTTCCAGTCTGAAAGCGATTATGTTTATGACTATCATTTTTGGTTTTTCAATCGCTTGTATCGATGAATTACATCAAAGTTTCATTAAGGGACGTGTTTGTTCAGTGGAAGATTTATTGTTTGATTTTTTAGGAATATCTTTGAGTATTTTTAACTATAAAAACTTTTTTTAACCTTTCTAATTTTTCTTTTTACCTTTACTACTCTTCTAATTTTAGGTTTAGTATCGAATGAAATCCATCCTGTACCTTTTTGCGTGCAACTTGGTTCGTCAGTATAATCTGCTGCCATGATATCTCGCGGCCTGCGAATTCGTTATTTAAAACTAGTGTACGTTTTATGTCAGGTGATGGGAGTAAGCCCCTTTCTGTTAACCTAAAGGTTGGCGACATTTAGCTTCGCATCCTACCTACCGCTCCCGAGCAGGTCTAAGCGGTTACTTGGAATTGCTCCGGCAGGGGTACTCGTTTCATCAAATCCTCCACTGACGTCACGTCCTTGACGATCATTCCTATAGTGGGGCTGTGTCGTTTCTGTTGCATTGCCAATCCTCTCGGATTCCTTACGGCTGCCTTGCTCATGGAGAGGGGACTTTCCTCAGCCTAAGGCCGTCGGTCGCCCTCCATCTCCTGACAATCATTTAATGATGCTCAGAATATATAGTTCACTGTTACGGTAAACCCTTATTTACTGGATATAATCGCAATTAATGCCAAAGGATGAAGAGGCTTCTACAAATCTAAACGAAAATGAATCAGATTACAAAAAAGCTCACGATAAATGGGTTAAAGAAGTCTTAGAACCTGCTTTAGCTAAGCATCCCGAAAGAAATAAAAAATTTATGACGACCTCTAGTCAAAAAGTAGATAGATTATACACACCATTAGATAATTTAGGTATTGATTTTGAAAAAGATATCTCTTTTCCAGGTCAATTTCCATACACACGGGGTATTCACTCAACAATGTACCGCGGCCGTTTATGGACTATGCGAATGTTTGCGGGATTTGGATCTGCTGAAGAGACAAACGAGAGATTCAAGTACCTATTAGAACAGGGTAACGCAGGTTTGAGTACAGCTTTTGATTTACCGACTCTTTATGGATATGACAGTGATTCTCCAATGGCTGCAGGAGAATTCGGTGAATGTGGCGTAGGAGTTAGTAGTATTGAAGACATGTCTATTTTATTCAAGGATATTCCGCTTGATAAGGTTACGACCTCAATGACGATTAATTCGCCAGCAGCGATGACATGGGCTATGTACATTGCTAATGCCGAAAATAGAGGTATTCCTAAGTCTAATCTTGGAGGTACAATTCAAAATGATATTCTCAAGGAATATATTGCACAGAAGGAATATATTTTTCCACCTAATCCCTCTATGAGATTAGTTACAGATACTGTTGAATATGGAACTAAAAATATGCCTAAGTGGAATACCATATCAATTTCTGGATATCATATTAGAGAAGCAGGTTCGACAGCAGTTCAAGAGCTTGCTTTTACTCTAGCAGACGGTTACGCTTATGCTGATTGGGCAATTGAAAGGGGCTTGAACATTGATGATTTTGCACCTAGGTTTAGTTTTTTTTTCAATGCTCATAATGACTTTTTTGAAGAAATAGCAAAATATAGGGCAGCTAGAAGGATTTGGGCCCGAGATATGAAATACAAATACGGAGCCAAGGATCCGCGAAGTTTAACACTTAGATTTCATACACAAACTGCAGGCTGCAGTTTGACTGCACAACAGCCTGAAATAAACATAGTTCGTGTAGCTATTCAAGCAATGGCTGGAGTATTAGGAGGAACCCAATCATTGCATACTGATTCAATGGATGAAGCTCTTGCTTTACCTTCAGAAAAAGCGGTTCAAATTGCTTTAAGAACTCAGCAAATTATAGCACATGAGTCTGGTGTAGCTAACGTAGCAGATCCTTTGGGAGGAAGTTACTACTTAGAATGGTTAACAGATGATATGGAGAGGCAGGCTAGAGAATACTTTGATCGAATAGATTCTCTAGGTGGTGTAGTTCCAGCAATAGAGAAAGGCTTTTTTCAAAAGGAAATTGCAGCAGCAGCATACAAATATCAACAAGAAATCGATAATGATGAAAGAGTAGTTGTTGGAGTTAATGAATTTACCTCAGACGAGCCGGTAGAGATACCAATTTTGGAAATGGATCCTGAGGGTTTCGAACGGCAATGTAAAAGGTTGAAAGCCCTTCGCTCTAATAGAGATAAGAGCAGGCATTCAGCCAGTCTTAGGGCAATTGAGAAAGCTGCAGAAGGCGATGAGAACCTTATGCCTCATTTTATTGAAGCTGCTAAAGCCAAAGCGACTCTTGGTGAAATGTGTGATGTTCTAAGAGGCGTTTTCGGTGAATACAGAGAGGGATCAGATTTCTGAGGATATTTTGAAATCAATAGTACTTGGTTTAACTGGTAAGAATGCCTCAGGTAAAGGAACAGTGGCTAAAATATTGAAGAAAAAGAATTTTACATATCACTCTTTATCAGATTCCCTTAGGGATGAGCTCAAGACATTAAAAAAGGAAGAGACACGTGAAAACTTAATTGATATAGGAAATAAGCTCAGAGCAAAAGGAGGTCCTGGTGTTTTAGCCGATAAATTAGTGCCCAAATTAAATTCTGAAAATAATCATATTGTAGACTCAATTAGAAATCCACTTGAGGTAATTTCCTTGAGGAAAAATACTCTTTTACGTAGGTTTTTCTTGATTTCTATTGATGCAGATTCAAGACTAAGATATGAAAGGCTTTGTTCCAGAGGAAGAACTGGAGATACCGATTCTTGGGAAAAATTTGTAGAGCAAGAGAAGAAAGAAGAAAACAATGATGATCCAAATAAGCAGCAATTATCTAGGACAATGGAAATGGCAGATTATAATATAGACAATAGTGGAACTCTCGAGGAGTTGGAAGCACAAGTCAACAGAATTTTTTCCAGTTTATAAACTCCAATCGTATGTTGTTGTTAAGAAAAACATGAATGCAATTGGCATTAAATGGAATGCCATTCCAAATGCGACATTTATAACCATCCATCTTCCAGCGTAATTGTTTGGCACTTCCATGACTTTGTCTACAACCGTATTAGTGGTATCTACAACTTTACCAGCAAAAAAACCAACAAACTTGGCTACTCTTTCGTGTGGCAATGCTTCATTGCCTTTGTCTCTAGAATTCTTTAACCAGTCTCCCATTTGGAGCATTCTATCAACCATAGGTCTGTACTTCTGAACGTCAACACTTATTAGCTTAACAGCTAGATTTCTTGTGTCCCATACTCTTCTCCAGTCAAAATATGTGTGTCCTACAAAAAATAAAATCATTAACCATAATTGCCATGGGGGTGTTTGTTCCCAATTTGGAGGAGTTAATGTCAAATCAAAAAATTCTACAACTCCATCCTCAGGTTCAAAAATAATAAATCTCAATATTGCTATTGTTGCTGGAACTAGCAATCCCACGGTAAATTTTGCGGCTATTGAATAACCTCTTGGAATTTCTCTTAGTCTCTCAAAAATCCACTTCAGATGGTGCCCATGAATCTGAATTGCTTTTAATGCAGGTTCTCCTAAGAAAATTAGTCTTTGTAGAATAGGAATAAATATTAGTGCATGAAAATAGAGTTCCCACGGCGTATCCCAGCTTAAGTAATCATCTATCATTTTCTGTTTTAGTTAAAGGAGGGTGTTAAAAAAAGGACCCAATAGGAGTTTATGTCTCGAAAGCCCAGCAGGCGCCCAAAATTTCAGGAAAAGCTTGCTAGAGATAGAATTAACAAATTATTTCACCTACTTGATTTAAAAAATTTTAACGCACAGATTAACCCTAAAAAATGCATTAATTTCGTTAAGCAGATAGGGAAAAGGTATAATCAGCGATTGCCAAGTTCGCATAGACTTAAATTTTGCCGCAGATGTAGTACTAAATTTAGTTCTGATAACAGTCGCTTTCGTATTTCTAAAAAAGGTTGGCGTTCAATCAGTTGTTTAGAATGTGGTGCGATTTATCGCTTTAAAATTTAATTTGAATCTATTGTTTTTTGTTCTAGTTCCTTGCGATAATCAATTAACATTTTATCGACATCATTGTTAGAAATACCAAGTATTCTAGCTGCGAGTAAGGCCGCATTTTCACCACGACCGATTCCAACTCCAGCTACCGGAACTCCCGGAGGCATTTGAACAACAGATAG
>Ga0208390_1000222_pt1 | contig 19350 bp, 13 predicted proteins | sample Knorr_S7_td_Surf_FD_185594 | JGI IMG/M metagenome (GOLD analysis project Ga0208390, IMG submission 185594) | Marine microbial communities from Southern Atlantic Ocean transect - Knorr_S7_td_SurfaceA_ad_6m_LV_A (SPAdes) (version 2) | ecosystem: Environmental > Aquatic > Marine > Oceanic | place...
CCAAAGACTCTAAAACAACAAGATTATTACTAACAGATTTAGCTATTTCTAAACTTTCAAGTAGATTTACACCTGCTGCACTTAGATTTCCCATAATTAAAGAAATTCTTGCTAACATCGATTTTAAAATCATGTCACCAAAAATTGGTAACTTTAAAACTTGTTTGTGCCAAGCATATTTAATCTTCTCACTCTTTGCAGTTAAATATTTAAAAGCTCCGAAAGAAGTAATCAAACTTAATAATAATAATTTTCCTCCTGTGCCACGTAAAAAATCACTCATAGCCATGATTGTTGCTGTAGCTGCGGGAAGTTCTATTCCCATTCCATCGTACATTTTAGCAAATACAGGAACGACCTTAACTAACATAAATGCACTTACAACAATTGCTACTGTGAACATAATGCTCGGATACATTAAAGCTGATTTTATTTTCTTTTTAATGTTCTCTTTTTTTTCTAAAGACTCTACAATTTTAAGCAAAAATACATCTAATTTACCACTCGCCTCGCCAGCTTTTATCAAATTTACATAAACGTTATCAAATAGATCTGGAGATTTTTCGAAGCATTTTGACAATGTAACACCACCCTCTAAACTTTTCCTTATATCTTCTACCACTTCTTGCATCGCAGGATTTTCTAGTTGATCCCTCAACATTCCTAAAACTTGAAGAATTGGCAAACCAGCTTTAACCATGGTTGCGAACTGCTTAGAAAATATTAAAACGTCCTCTACTTTGGGCTTTTTTTTACCAAAAAGACTGAAACCTTTAGCTTTTTTCTTATCTTTTTGATCAGTTTTTTTTTTCTTAGAAGTTCGAACTATATTTGTAATTATAATTTTTTGTTCTTTTAACTTATGAGAGGCTTCATCGATATTTAGTGCTTCAATATCACCATCTACATATTTACCGTCTGAAATTCCTTTATATGTGAAAGCTTCCATAAATAATTTTGTTATTCGCCAGAAAGAACTCTTTCGTATTCTCTAAAGTTAAGTTCTCCAGATGCAATTAATCGTCTACCCATATCCTGCATTGTTTGAAATCCTTCTTTGATTGCTATTTCTCTTAGTTCGGGAGTTGTAGCTTTTCTTAATATTGCTTCTTTTAAAGGTTTAGATACAGAAAGTATTTCATAAATACCTTGTCTTCCTTTATAGCCAGTGTCACTACATTTAGCACATCCTTTTCCTTTAACTGCTTTTACTCTAGATGCTAATTCTGCAGTAAAGCCCAGATCTTGTAAAACTTTTGGTGTAACATCATCATCAGGAACTTTACACTCTTTACAATTTTTTCTTGCAAGTCTTTGAGCCACAACAAGTTGACATGCTGCACTAATTAAATAATCGGGAGTGCCCATGTTTTGTAATCTTGTTATGGTGCTAGGTGCATCATTAGTGTGCAATGTACTAAAAACTAAGTGTCCAGTTAATGCAGCTTTTAATCCAATATCAACAGTCTCTTTATCTCTCATCTCTCCTACAAGAATAATCTCTGGGTCTTGTCTTAAAAAAGATCTAAGAGCTGAAGCAAAAGTTAATCCTATATCATCTTTAATTTGAACTTGGCCCACTCCATCTAGTTCATATTCAACTGGATCTTCAGCTGTTAAAATATTTAAGTGCGGTTTGCTTACTTCCTTTAAAATACTGTAAAGAGTTGTTGATTTTCCAGATCCTGTAGGACCGGTCACAAGTATTAATCCTTGTGTTCCGTGAATACATTTTCTTAGATTTTTTAAATCTTGATCTTCAAAATTTAATTGCTCTAAAGTAATATCTCCCGCGTCTTTGTTCAAAACCCGCATTACTATTCTTTCATTATTTGCGGTAGGTAAAATTGAAAGTCGAAGATCAACTACCTTACCATCAATTTTAAAATTTATTGCTCCATCTTGTGGAAGTCTTCTTTCAGCGATATCCAATTTACCCATAATCTTGAATCTAGTTACCACAGCACCATAATTGTCATGTAAGAATTGTTTGTATTGTTCTTGTTCTTTTAGCATTCCATCTAATCTATATCTTACCCTAGATGAAAATCTGTAGGGTTCGATGTGAATATCACTAACACCATTTTTAATCGCATCAGCAACAACTGCAGTACTAAATTTTATTACCTCAGACTCATTCTCAATCGCTTCAATATCTTCCTCTGGAGCTTTTTCTAAAACCTCACCTGCCTCACCCAAGTCTGAGTCAAAAGTTTTTTGTTTTTCTTTATTTTCTTCTCTAATCGTTGCGGTAGTAACTTCACCACTTTCATTAGAAAGTTTTTCTATAAATTCTGAAATTTGCGATAAAGGTGCAGCATGTAACTCAATATTTTTTTTTGTGATAGCTTTTAAATTTCTCATTAAGTTTAATTTAGAGCTATCAGGAATTGCAATGTGTAAAGTTTTTCCATCTATTTTAAATGGAGCCACAAAATTTACTTTAATATAATTTGAGGGAAGGACTGTTTTTATTTCCTCAGTTATTTGTTCTTTATTTAAATCAACAATATCTAGACTTTGCTCCTTAACTAAAATATCTAGAATACTTTTTTCATTAGTAAGCTTTAAATCAAAAACTGCTTCAATTTGAGATTTATTTCCTTCAGAACTGGTCTTTTTTATATTAATTAAATCTTTTCCAGAAATAATATCGTTATCGATTAAAACATTAATTAAATTAATTTCACTTTCTCTACTAATTTTTAACATAAAATTACAAAATCCTAGGTGCAATAAACACTAAAAGTTCATTTAGTGTATCCGATTTACTCTTTCCTTGAAACATTTTTCCAATAACTGGCACTTTTGATACACCTGGAACCGAGTCTTTGTTGTCAGAAACAGTATTCTTTTTAATACCACCAATTACAACTATATCCCCATCTGCAACTAATAATTTGGTATTAATCTCCATCGTATTAATTCCAATACTACCTGCATTTTGTCTATTTGGAGAGTCATTATTAACCTTTACATCTAAAAGCACGTTTCCATCACCAATAATACTAGGTGTTACAGTCATTACTAGGGCAGCATCCGTAAAAGTATCTGCGCCATCTCCACCTGATACAGGTATTTGCTCACCTTGTTTAATTGATGCAGTTTGGTTATCTAAAGAAAATATTTTTGGATTTGAAATAATTTTTGATAAACCTTGAGACTCTAAAGCTTCAAGTTCTACTTTTAATACTGCAGAGCCAGTTTTTCTCAAAACCCCAATACCGCTTGTTGCAGCAGCTGCAGGGAAATTAAACAGTGTATCTTTTCCAGCCCCAAAATTAGCTGTATCGTCAGTTAATCTTGCGTCTGCACCTGATGGGGCTCCGACTGAACTGCCTCCTTGAGTACCACCCATTCTTGTTCCTCTTCTTGAGTAAGCTGCTCCCAATTTATTTCCTAATTCTTGTTCAAATGATGAGGTAGCTTCAACAATAAAAACTTCCATCAAAACTTGTTTAGTTCTAACATCAATTTCTCTAATGACTTTATCAACAACATCTAAATCTTTTTCTTTTCCTCTTACAATTATAGAACGTGTTGTTTTTTCTTCTGTGACTTGAATAGGTATAAACGACCCTGTGCCTGAAGTTGAGGTAAATAATTCAGTTATAGTCGCCTTAGCTTCAGCAGGTGAAATATAATAGAGTCTAAATATTTCAGAAATTATTGGTTCTACAGAATCTTCTAATTCTACTTTTTTCTTAACTGCTTGTGCTCTTGCAGATTTATAGCTTTCTTGAGAAGTAAGTGTTGCTGGTGTTGCAACTCTGATAATATTACTTGCTACATCAATATCAGCAGCATAATTTTTCATATCTAAAAGTGCATTAAAAGCTTTATCCCATGGAACGTTGATTAACTCTGCAGTAATAGCCCCCGCAACATCATCACTAACTAAAATATTTACGCCACCAATTTTTGCCATCATAGCCATTGCTTTAGCGTAATCCATATTTTGAAACCTAAAGGTAACATTTTGTTTCAAGCTATCGTACTCTTCAGGAATTAATAAGTAATTTTTTTCTTTAACAGATGAAATTTTTTTTCTTTTTTTTAGTTTTACTACATCAGCCTCCACAGGCACTGGGCCCATCTCAGCCGATTTTTCTAATTCTTTTTTACCCATCTTTTTCACATCTGTTTTAATTAATGGGGTATCATGCTTAAATCCTTTAGTTCCTTTTTTACCCGTAGCAGTACAACCAGAAATTAATAAGGATAAAAGAATAAAACTAATTATTTTTTTTTGAAAAGATTTTGTCATTAATTATTTCTCTCAATAACTTGATTCTTAAAATTTATAGCAATTAAAGATTCTCCCTTTTTATCAAAAATTATTTCTTTTGAATTTATTGATATCAAAGAAACACCAGGTGCAATTTCTTCAAATGCAGATAAAGTTATAATTTCTCCATTTTCATCGATGATTGATGCAAAACTTTCATCTTCCCCCTGCACTATTCCAATTAATTTAAAATTGAAAACGCTTAAATTCTTTTTTTCTTCTTCAGTTTCTGCAACTAATTTTATTCCAGTTCCCCCACCTAAAGAGCCGTCGCCAACAAATGGATCGTTTAATGGTAAAGCTTCCTCTTTACCAATTTCAGAACTTATGTTTGAATTTTGTAATGCTTGTTTCTCTTTAACTTTTTTATTTATTTCTTTTGCTTTATCAATAATAGTTTGCTGAGTATCGTGACTATCAGCATAAGCAAGTGAAGCTAAAAATACGAAGCTAATTACGAATATTAAATTTTTAAAAAAATTCATCTGCTAAACCTACTATTGTTAATGTTCCGTTAACTTTTATCGCTCCAGTTGAATCTCCACTTCCTTTTACCACTTTTATGGATTCCTTGTCAAAATTTAACATTTTCTGGGATAGCGATATTTGTCTTTTAAACTTGATATATCCTAAGAAATTTCCTTTTATCTCAAATTCCACTGGTATTTTATAATAAGCAATGCTTTGTTTGGTTGCCTTCTTTTTTTTTGCCTTTTTCTTTTGCTTTTTACCTGACGCTTTTGCTATTGCCTGAGATTTACTAACTTCTTGAATTTTCTTTTTTTCTAATCTCGAAATGACCAAATTATTCATAGCTGCAAACTCACTTAATATTTGATATAGCCCTTCTACTTCCTCCCTTGAGTGAAACAAAGTTGAATACTGTTCGTATTCAGGTTTCATCTTCTTTATTTTACTTTTGGCGATTTTAATATCATTTATAAATTTTTTAGTTTCCTCTTTAGTTGTTATCATTTTATCAAGTTGAGCTTTCTTTTTATTTACAATAGGGTTTAAAACTCCATAAAATATTATTAAAAAGAATACTACTGCACCAACAGATACTCCAATTTTAATCCAAGTCTTTTTCTCTACTCTTTTTAACTTTGCTTGAATATCTTCAAGAGAAATGTTTTTTAAATCTATATTTTTTAAATCAATTTTAAAATTCATAACTAAATACTTTTAATTTTAACAAAAACCCTAAATCCTTTCATGGTCACTCCATTATTACTTCTTTGTGGAAGTCTCATTGATGATAGTGATGCTTGATCAACTAATTTTTGTTTACCTAAATTTTCTATAAATTTTAGAATATCTTGATCACTTGCAGCAACACCTTGAATTGTAATTAAATTACCACCATTATAATCAACTTGATCAAATCTTAACTTTGTTGGCACACTTGATGCTATTTGAGCTAACGCTCTATATGTTAACTCTTTATTTGACTTCAGTGTGCTGCTTAATTTTAAAGTTGTTTGCATCAACTTTAATTCTCTCATAGTTTTTTTTAGCTCTAGAGATTTTTGTTCATGAGTTTTCATGACTATAGAGTAATCCTTCAATTTCTTATTGTAAGAATGAATATTCCAAAAAGATAATCCAAATAAAATCAAATATAGTGCTGCAATTCCAGTTGCTAGACCTTTAAAAGCAAAGCTTGAAATTGCCTTCATCTTTTTTTGTTGGAACATACTTTTTCTGTCTGGAAGCAAATTTATATTCTTTGCTGCAGTAACAAATTTATAATATCCAAAGACGTCAAGTTTTCTAAAAGCTAAACCTATAGAGGTAGCAAGATACGACCTATTTTTAAGATTAATTTGTTGATCAAATTGCTGAGGGATCTTAAGACCTTCGACTGGATCAAACAAATTAAAGCCAACATTTAATAATGATCTTCTAAAAATAGATAAATAATCTTCGACATTTTCTAAATCTGAAACTACTTTAAGATTTCTTATTCTCTTTTCATATTTTGTCTCGAAGTCTTGAACAGCTTGTTTTACTTGTGTTGTATATCTTTTTACTAATGCTTCTTTTTCCTCAGCATCATTAGACTCTAATAATATCTTTCTATCCTGACCTCTTAAGAAAATGTCAGTAATTATTGGGTTATTGTCATATAAAATCATTAAATAATTTTCATCTAATCCAAATTCTAAAACCGCTGTTAAGTTTGCATCGTCTTTTTTGTTAGCAATTTGGTTAATTTGATCAACTGCAGATTTAAGTGCAAAACATTTCACATCAATGATTACAGGATTTAAACCACTATTTTTTACAATTGAGACATAACTATTTATATCTGCTAATTTAGATGCAACAAATAAGATATCCATTGTATTATCTTTTTCATTTCTGTTAATTACTTGATGAAAAATTGAATAATCGTCCAAGTTATCAGTAAGTTGAACTAAGTTTTCCCATAATGAATTTGTTTCTATTGCTTTTTGTAATTCCTCTTCTTTCATTAATGGAGCAGTAACTACTCTAATAATTGCGCTTGTAACAGGGATTGAAATTGCAACATTACCAACATCTATTTTTGATTTTTGTAAAGCTAAACTTAATTCAGTAGTAACTTTTTCTGCATTTTCCAAAACACTACTTTCATCTGGAATATCAATTTTATGAGTGTAGAACTTTTCTAAAACCCATTGATTTGATTTATTTGAGTTTATTTGAGCTAATCTTATCTCTTTATTTGTTAACTCAACACCAATAACTTCTTCGCCTTGAACTGAAGATCTTCCGATTTTTGATTTAAAAAAATCTAATACTTTATTTAAAGAATTATTCTTATTTTTTAGTTCCGTTTTAGGAAGTTTAATTCCTTTGAGTGAAAATTTTTTGAACTTTACGTTTTTAAATTTTCCTAAAATGCTAGCAACTTTATTTTTTGGAGATGTATCAACGGTCTCTTCAGCTTTTTCTGCTACATTGTTATCTAGAGTTGTTTCATTAACACTTGGTGTTGATTGAGGACTAATATTTTCTGTTTTCTCCTCTGGTTTTTGATCTGTTGAGACACTTTGATTTATTTTTTCTTCGGGACTTGGTGTTACTACAGTTTGTTCTTGATTGGATGCTAAATTTTTTTGTGCTTCTTCACTAAGTTTTTTTAGTTTTTCACTCTCAGCCTGTACATCATCAAACCATTTCTCCAAAATTGGTATAGCTTCATCTAAATTTTGTGTACCTGATGATGAAATTTTTTGTTTTCCATCAATATAAAGCCTTCCAACCCAATTTTTTGATTTTAGTTCTCCCTTATACTTATCTTGCCTTACATATATGTGAAGCCTGCCGTCCTTTTTATGTATTACTTGACGCTCAGCAGTTTGATTTTGCTCGTTATTGGATGTTTGATTAGTTTCTTCATGAAGATTTTGACTTTCAGATACAATATCGTTTGAAGTTTCACTTGAACTTTCGTCAACTTGCGGTTGATTTTCAGATTTTTCAGGATTTTGAGAATTTTGCTCTTGATTTTGACTTTCATCTAATTTTTGATCATTAGAAGTTGAAATATTATCATCAACTGAAGGTTGATTTTCAGTTTTATCTAAATTTTCCTCATTTTCATTTGAGGAAATTATATTTTCATCTTTTTTATCGTCGCTCATAACTTTTTAAACGTTTAAAAAAAATTTTTTAAACGAATCTCTAACACAAATTTTCAAATCTCTAACACAAAAAAATAAAAATGTCTAACACATAACTAAAGGTTGCATGATCATTTTGGGTCAAATTATCAAAAAGCCATAAAAATCAAGCTTTTTAAGTTAATAATGAAATTTTTGTATTTTACGAAAATATTGGTTGTTTTTTATTTTCTCTAACACAATTTTTTAAAGCTCTAACACAAGAAAAAAAATGGAAATGATAAAAATTAAAAAAGTCAATAAAATCAATATTAATTTGATTTTCTCTAATTTTTTCATTTTTTGTGTTAGAGTAAATTAATTTTGTGTTAGAGCAAAATAAAAGTTTAATCTTAAGAAATTTATCTAAAATTATTACATAATTTTTATGAAATATTTTAACAAAAAGAGAAAAAAAATGAAATTTTTTGATTTTTTTATCAAAATTTCAAAATAAATCTTAAGTTGTATAAATTTTTAACAACTTTTAAGTGAAAATTAAAAAAAATTTTGTTTTTAAAGTTTTTTTTTAAATTTTTTTTAATTTTTTTATAAAATTAATAAAAAAATTAAATTTCTTTATTAATTTGGATCTCCACGGATATCAGTATTAAGTTCCTGATAAATTATAACTGAAATAATCTTTAAATTATTTATAACTCTTTGATAATCCCAAGATAAATTTACTTTATTACAGTTTAATTCATTAAAATAAAAAACTCTAGCCATAGGAATTGATGGATCAATTTCTGCTGCAAGAATGTTTAATCGATTAGTTTTTTTTTCAATTACAAAGTTATATCTGCAAACATTCGAAGTAGTCCAAAATAAAATTGTACTTAATATAATAAAAAAAAAAATCATAATTTTTGGAATGCCTATCATAATTAATTTCCATCCACAGCAACAATTGTTAAATCATCTCGTTGAACTCTTCCTGACTTAATTAAATCTGAAATTATTTTGGAAAGTCTTTGTGAACCAGGAAGACTTTGATATTTTTTAATAAAATTTTGAAAACCTTCTTGTCCAAGCATTGTGCCGCTCGTATCTTTCATCTCAGTAATGCCATCAGTAAAAATATACATAGAACTTTCTTTAAAAGAAATTAATTTTTCCGTAAACTTAAACTTAGGTGCAATACCTAATGGCGGTCCGGCATCTTCAAAGTTTGAAAAATTTTCTTTGTTAGAAAAAATTAATGGCGGTTCGTGACCAGCGTTTGATAACAACAATTCTTTTTTTAAACTATCATAAATTCCTACTACCATCGTTACAAACATTCCACGCGATGCTGTTTCACATATCTCGTCGTTAAGAATTTTTAAAAGTTCTGCTGCTGAAAAAATAGTTTTACTTAAACATCGATAAAGACTTGAAGCTTTAGACATTAATAAAGATGATTTAATTCCTTTGCCAGAAACATCTGCAACACCAAAACCAAATTTTCCATTTCCTAAATCGGAAAAATTATAAAAATCACCTGAAACAACTTTTGCAGGAATATTTATACCTGCTATCGGAAAAGTTTCATCTTTATTTTGTGATAATAAAGTTTTTTGAATGTCACCTACAATTTCAATTTCTTTTTGCATTCTATTTTTATCAATTAATTCTTTCGCTGTCTTTGCATTTTTAATTGCAAGAGCTGCTGGACCTGATAAAGTTTCAAGAAGTTTCCTATCATTTTCTTCAAAAAGTTTTGTGGTTGTTTTTTTGTTTAGACAATGAATTACACCAATACACTCTCCTGAAACTAATAAAGGAGAACATAAAACAGAATAAGTAGTAAAATTAGTTTTATTATCTAAATCAAAATAAAACTCTGCAATTTCTCTTACATCTTTTCTTACATCACCGACTCTAATACATTTTTTACTAAGCGCCGCCTTACCCATAACTCCTTGAGTAATAGGTATTTCGAAATCTTCAAGATATGCTTGATACTTTGATGCAATACATTGAAAAACTTGTTTTTTATCTTCAATTAAAAAAACATTTGCAGCTTGAGCATTTATTCTTTTAATAATCGCTTCTAAAGAATTTTGTAATGTTTCTTTTAGATCTAGAGATCCTGCAAGTTCATTATTCATTTGAGTTATAAGAGCTAAGTCCTTGCTTGAGGTATCTTCCTCTATATTTATCACTGGTTTTTTAGATCCGAAAAACATAATATTATATTGGCAATTTATCTCTTTTTTGGTAATTTTACAAAGTATGGAAGTTTTAATCTATTCGCCTAATTTTTACCTTCATATTCAAGATGCGGTGATATTTGTACAATATTGTATAGATGGAATCTTAGAAATCGCTTCAAGAATCAAATTATAATCAGTGTTAGTAACTTATATTGTTGTATTCATCCTTGGTAGTTTGTGGGGCAGCTTCAGTAACGTGTGTATCTATAGATTGCCGGAGAGAGGAAACGTGGTTTTTTCGAGATCAGCATGCAGAAGTTGTCAATCGAAAATTAGTTGGTTTGATAATATTCCATTTGTCTCATTTATAATTTTAAAAGGTAAGTGTCGGAATTGTAATTTTAAAATACCGTTTCAATATTTTTTAGTAGAGCTGATAGTTAGTTTTGGTTTTCTTCTATCCTTTTATTTTTTTGGATTTACTATTGCAACACTATTATTTTTTATACTCACTATTTTTTTTACAATTATTTTTTTTATTGATTTAAAACATTTTATAATTCCAAATGAATTGACGTTTCCATTAATGGCAATTGGATTTTTTAAATCATTTGATCCCAATCTTAATAAATATCTATTTCCAGATTATATTAATTCACTAATAGGAGGTGTTGCTGGTTACCTTATCATCTGGTTTATAATTTTTGTTTATAAAAAAATAAAAAATAAAGAGGGAATGGGTTTAGGTGATGCAAAACTTTTATCAGCTTTAGGTTTTTGGTTTGGATGGATTTGTATTCCCTTTATATTATTTTTTTCTTCATTCGTAGCTCTAGTGATTGCAATTCCAAGTTTATTAAAAAAATCTAAAAAAATGACATCACAAATTCCATTTGGTCCTTATCTTGTCTTAGCTTGTGTAATGTATTTATTTTTATTTGAACAAATTATAATATTTTTAAATCAATGAAAAAAATTTTATACGTAATTATAATTTTCTCCATCTCGTTTTATTTAACAATTGAGTTCATTGGAGATAGATTAATAAAAAAAAGACTACAAAAAAATATTTCTTCTCAATTAAATAGAGATGTATCTATCGATAAATTAAATATTAATTATCTAAGTGGAGAAGCGGATATAAAAGGTTTAGGTTTATTAAATAAAAAATTTGAAGGACACTTACTAAAAGTTGACACTATTATGGTTAAGCTTGATGCATTTTCATTGTTTACTGATAACATTGTTATCGAGAATATTTTATTAAAAGACATCAATATTAATTATTATTTTAATTACAACGATCAAATAATTTCAGATAATGTTAGATCATTAGGTCAAGAGATCAAAAAAAAATCAGCTGACACTCAATCTAATAAGTATTTTAATATTAAAAATTTAGACGCTAAAAATATTTCTTTATCGGTTCTATCTCCAACTATAAATATTGAAAAAAATTTTTCTTTAAATGATATGAATTTTAAAAATATTGGAAATACCGATCAAAGTAACGATTATAAAAATACTTTAAAGAAAGTTTTCAATGATATCCTTAATAAAGTAAAAGAAAAATTTTCAATCGAGGATGTTTTGGAAAATCTTGAAAATTTCAATACAAATGAGATCGAAAATAAAGTTAAAGATAAATTTAAAAATAAACTTAAAAAACTAATTAATTAGAATTTATTTAGAAACTACTATCTCTCCAGCCACCTCTGTTTGAAATAACATCTCCTGGAATAGATAAAATTGAAAATAAAGTACTTTCATCGTCAGATGGACCTGCGACGTTAGCAAATAATTTATCAGAGAAAATAACTAGTTCCGATAAAATACCTTCTCTTACATATGCACATCGATTATTGTTTGGATTAGCTACTTCATCAGTCAAATCATCAGGTATAGCTAAATTTAGAGCATCTGCATTATTAGTTCCGCATTCATCATCTGTTGCACAGATAAATGCATGACCTTGATTACATCTATTAAGGCCTATCGGTGGTTGATAAACTGGAAAATAAACTTTTCCTTTAAACAACGTAGGTGATGCTGATGCTTTTCTATAAGTTCTTTGATTATTATAAGATCCGTCTTGTGTTTTTTCGAGATGCACCACCCAAGCCTCCCTACCAGTATCCAATGGACAATTTTGGTCTTCATCATCGTTTCCTGTTACGTTTTGACAAACACTTGCAGCGCCAACGCTTAAGGTAGCATCATTTGCACCTTTATGCGCATTCTTAATAAAATTTTGATCAATTTTTAAAGGTGTTGCACTCGGATCTTGAACTGCTTTTGGAATTGTAACACCATTTAAATGATTGAAATATGGATAATGCTTATCTTTTACACCATATAAAATATTATCAAGTCCATCACCCCTATTTCCTAAATCTGTAAAGTTACCAGTAGAACCAAACAAATAAAAAGCTCCATCGTCAAATCCAATACCTGCATCCATTCCAAAATATGAATATCTTCCATTTCTTTTTGTGGCATCAAGCCTGAATAAAGTTGTTTGATCATAAAGTTCGGTTATACCAGACGTAAGTACACCATTCTCATATCCTTTAGTATTATTGGATAAATTTATTTTTGTAATTTTACCTTCAAGATCATTTACATAAACAAGAGCTCCTCTCCAAGGAATATTTGGAGCTGTATCAGGAGTAATAACAACTGGAGCTCCTACAATAGCATTTGGTATATCGCTTCCATTAGGTGTTGATATTACTTCTGAACCTATTGATATACCACTAGGAGAAGTATCAACTATAGTTATTGGTCCACCATTAACATTTGCTGCAAATATACTTCCAGGTTTATCGTCAGCGTGACCTTCGAGATCGACTAAAAAGAGCGCTGAGCCCCCACATAAGTCATTTCTTGCATTACCACCTCCTAGTACTGCAACATATCTATCTGTTTCAATACGACCATCAGCAGAGGTAGGCATCCTAATTATTCTTGGTGTTGACCAAGTCTCACCTAATCTCGAGTAATCATAAGCTTCATCAATGTTCGAAGCTCCTAGACAAGCTGTTACATTCACCAAATTTGAGGCAGACTGAAGAGTGTCAACTGTTATATCGTTTCCTTGGGCATCCTGAGTGGTTGTTGTAACTGTCGACTGTGCAGCATTATAAACCTTATCATTTTCGAATGTTATTTGTAACATGCTGCCACCTGCACCATCATCAGTAATTTTAGCTGATGATATTTTAATTGGAACTGTAACGTTATTAACAAGTTCAGTAGCACTTAAGATACCGTCTGGTATCGACTCATCTTTATCATAATCTAATTGAAGAGTTGGGAAGTGATAAGTTTTACCCGTATAACATGAATTAGTTCCATCATCTTTAAAAGTTGTAGAAGAAACACATTGAGCTATCGCATCTTGTTCTGCAGTAGATTCTCCTGGTGGATCAGTTTTTTTATTTTCCTCATCATCTTTCTCTCTTGCTTCTTGATAATTATCAATAGCCACTTCTCCCTCAGCAGACTCTCCTAAATTAGTTGATGATTTGTTATATTCATAATATTCAACATCGCCATTTACGTCTGCAACTAATACTCTTGAATTTATTCTATCATTAAAAACTGAAAACATATGTATTGGACCTTTGCCTCCAAGTGGTAACGGAGTAGTAACATCAATTGCTGAAAAACCTGCTCCCCCTCTTCCGTAAGGAACGAATAGAATAGTTCGCCAACTCTTAGAGCCTTCTAGATCACCCGCTTGACTATAGCCTCGAATAAACAAATCATGTACCACTGGGGATCCATCGACACCAAAAATAGGATTAGTTCCACCACCTCCTTCTACATCTCCATCTAACCCTGGATTGATAATTTGAGGTAATAGTGAGCCGATAAAAGGTGGAATAAATGCCCATTCCTCTTTTCCAGTTTTTGCATTTATTGCATGCAGCATTCCACTGTTAGCACCTGCATAAATTATATTTTCTCTTGTTGCATATCTATTCATAAAGTTTTGATAGCCATTTGTGGCTCTGTGATAAGATTCTTCATTAGGTCCTGAGAACGTTATACTTGAGTTTGGAGGGCCAACCTCTACTAATTGAGAATGGTAGATGTCTCCCATAACATGATCTCTTACTTCTCTTACATCACAATCAGCATCATAATCAAAATAATCATTACCTTTCATAAAATTAATTAAGCCAATCACTTCATCACCTAGGACCGAGTCTGAACCGACATCTGAACAGTCAGATGACGCATTGTGGTAATCAGGAATTTGATAACCTAATTTATCAAACAAACTTTTAATAGCATCAGATTTACTAACGTTAAAATTGTCCCAATTTTCTAAATATGGATTATTAGGCATGGCAGACCAAATATTTCTAGTATCGGCCTCACTACCTGGAGATGATTGATTTTTTATCATAGTTGCTGCACTCCAATTACCATGTAAATTCCCTGGCGCTGTATCGTGCTCTACTGTTCCATCTGGTTTTAATTTTTTTCTTAATAAAGTCCCTCGCCATTCACCATATTGTTCATAAGCAAATTGTGCTTGGTATAGTGAGCCCCCTTCTTGAATAGTCGCTGTAATAGATGGAGCTGTGAAAGCAAGTTTGTCTGCAATAATTTGTCTTATCCTTGACGTCAGCTCTGATTTTAAATCTTCTGGAGTTAATGCTATAATTGCCTTTTCACATTCCTCATCTGCATCACATTCAGCTGTGGTAGTTGCTGTACTTGAGCCTATTCTTGCAAGTGCATGGAATCTATTCAAAGGTACCCCAGTTATTCCTCCTCCGTAGGCAACATAAATAGATTTAACACCTTTTTCTCTTAATCTTGCCATTCTAGCAGCCGTTTGACCACCAGCACCTAATACTCCTGTATGGTTCATAGCACCATCACCAATTACGATTACATAATTCAATTGACACTCAGAATTTGGATCTAAAAGTTGTCCGCCAGCATTAGCATCGTTAAAATAATCTTCCGCCATTTGTGAAAATGCATTTGCATCTGTTCCCCATGCCATTCCAAGCGGATTAAAGGCGCCCATGATTCTATCAGCTCCCTCTGGGCCGACTGCAACATTTATACAAGCATCTGAATAACATATTGAGCTAGTGCCATTTGGATGTTGATTTGCATCTAATGCTGTACCTGCATCCGTTTGAACAATGGTATTGACATTTTCTATTATGTCAGCACCATTAGCGTCTTGGCCAGTAACTACTTGTGTGGTTTCAGTAGAAAAAGAGGTGTTCACTCCTCCCCAGCCACCATAGTACTGACATCCATCATTTCTATGACAGAATTGTCCTCCTCGTGGCGCACGTCGTCCTGGTTGTTCACCAGCATTCCAATGACCAAAACCAAAGTAAGCACCTGTTGTTAAAGTTGTGTCGTTCATAATCGCGTTAAGAGCTTGTTTTACTCCGTCCCACCTTCTTAATCTTGGACCACCCATTTGCTGTTGCCATGCTGTATTTCTATTTGCTGTAGTAAAAAGAGTTTCATTAAATTCGTCTACGTAACCCCCATTTGAAGATGTTAAAATTCTTGTTTGGCCTGAGTTATGATCACTTTTTATATGAAGTCCCCATGGAGCCTGAAAATATACATTGTCTGCTGCTAAAGAACCAGCAGCTCCAATGTTAGATGCAATACTCGCTACACCAGCTCCAATACTAGTTGCAACACCACAAGTATTTCCTGTCCATTCAATTTTTTGTACTGCATGATTAATATGTGAGGTTGTGTAAACAATATTACTATTGTCTGGTGATACTTCTACTCCTGTAGCAAATGCCATTTGACTTGTTAGAGTTGGCCCATTAATAGCTGGGCACCTTCTTTGTTCATCACCTAAATCAAAAGCACCACCTTGGGGTTCAAGCGCATATCCAACTAAATCACCGTTCTCACCATGATGAGAAAAATAAATTGTTGTTCCCTCATTGTTAACACTAAATCCACCGAACCTTCTAGATATATGATTGCTATCGTTAAATGTTGTTTCACGACATTGCATAGTGTTAAGATTACAAGATTTGAAAATTCCTGCTCTTCTACCCACTGCACCAGCCATGAATAAATAATTATTTCCATTTATAGTTTTAACATCTATGTCGCCGATACCACCTCTGCTAACTGCAATTGCAAGTAAACATCTCCTACCATCCTCAGAAAAACCAAAAACAAAATTTCCAGTTCTTCGTTCTCTACTGTTGATGAAAATCATATTTTCAGCAGTTGTAATTACGTTGGTAGTGACATTTTCAACAAATTTAATTCTACCCGCTCTTCGCAATCGTTGACCAGCAGTGCCTCGAGTTGCATCCACTTCTTGAGTGCATCCCGCCCTCGGAACTGATCTTATAGGCCTAAAACTTGTATCCCTTGCGCCAGCAGCAGTGTATCTTATAACTGACCCCATTGCTCTTCTGGCTTGTTGTCCTATTAAAATTCTATCTGCAGAATCATACGTTACACCCCAAGCTCGTCCAAGACCATCTCCACCAATCCATCTTCCCATACTTGCTGAACTATCCACTAAAAATAAAATATTAGCTGCAACATTATCACCTGCTCCTGGTGGAACTGGTTTAGCATTCGCATTACTATTAAAAATGAATACAAATAAAAATAAAAATAGTTTTATACTTTTAATCATACTTTATCCTAATATATCGACTACCTCTTCTCCCGACATGTAATCTACCATTTCGGTGTTAGAAATTTCTAATACTTCAACAATTTCTCCTAATATTTCAACCTTACTGTAGTAAATTATTAAGTCTCCAACACTTAAATTTTTATATCCTTTCCAATTTTCTTCCTTTACCTCAGCACCTGGATCTTGAATATAATTCTTAGTAAATTCGTAAATTTCATTTTTAAATTCGTTATCTGTTGAAATTAATTTAATACCTGAGATCCTAGATTGATATACTGTAACCTCCAGATCGGCATTTTCTAAAGATGATCCTTCGCAATAATCAATTGCATACTTTTGAAATCTTGGAATAACATTTGGGCCATATACTTTTTCATTGTACACATCTAAAAATTCAAACTTTTCAACTGCTGTGCTAACGGGTGCCCCAATAGGAACTTGTAGTAAGGAGCATGCAAAGGAACTGCTAGAAAAAAATAGAAAAAATAAAATTTTAAAAAAAATATTCCTCACTATAAAATTATAAGAATATTAAAGAAATATTTCAATACTCATTGATGTTCATTTTAAGCGTTCTAATTAGAATTAATGCGAAAGAACTATTATTTTTTCTAGAGGAATTAATATTTGAGGATTATTAACATTCCCCATCATGCCACACCCAAAAATTCTATAGGCAGTTCCTTGTCTTTGAGTCGTTTCTGATGTTTTTTTTAAACTTCCCCCAGAACCCTTGTAAACTGATGTGCCAGAATTTACAGAAAAGAACTCATACCTATATTGTCTAAGTTTGGTCTGTTCATCAACGATAGCATTTGGATCAGTTATATCATTTAATGGAAGTTCTCCCTCAGTAAAAATAGGCTCTATTAAACTGTAAAAGCTTTGATTTTCTATTTGTTCTATCACTCTAAAATTATCGCTTCGACTCAAATTTCTAAAACTTTTAAAACATGGTGTTTGGTTTGGAGCTGGACTACTTGCGCTTGCATTAATTGGTATATATCTATCAGCTGTTCTTCTATTTCCATTTTCATCTAATGGGCCCGCCATCTTATCGATTAAACTCTTTTCAGCTTGCATCAAAGCTGTTTCTGCAACGAAGAAGGTTTGTTGGAATTCGTCACTACTATTGTTCCCTTGATGATCAGATGAGGCAACAACAATTAACGCCCCTCCCATTAAAGACATGGCTAATAATAAAACAAGCGACAGAACCAACGTAAATCCTTTTTGATTTTTTATCATCAAAATGCTCCTCCAATATTTCTTGTATAAACTGAGACAATTACAGAATCTCTTAAGTATCTGTCTGTTGTTGACAAGTTTCTATCAGATAGTCCAACTACTGTTCTAGCTTGTGCTTTTTTAAAAAAATGTTCTTTTGATCTAAAAATGAGTTTTATATCTACTCCGCGAATATCTAACAATCTGGCTCTTAAATCAGTGGAAATACCTTGATCAGGCGCAGGAAATTTTCCACCTTCTTGAATTATTCTTCCATTTTGATCATAAGGAATGAACTCCATGTCTTCAACATGATCTCTAATCATTACGCCAGGTGTGCATATAGCGCACACTTTTATTTCAGGTTGCTTTGGATCTGGTGTCGGAACTGTTCTAGGTTTATCTTCCCATTTTCCTCTTAAGTCTGCTACTGTTAATGGTATAGGGTTACCATCATCATCTGACTCAGGTTGAATTGAAAAGCTACAATCATTTCCATTTCGTTTGATATAACTTTCAATTCGTTTGTAAACAGCAAAACTTCCCTCATTATTTGGTTCAGCGTAATAGGTTATTCTATACCTTTTAAATGGTTGAAAATAATCGTTCTGATTAAAATCATCATAGACAATTTGAATCTGATCACAACAAGTGACAGATGTTTCTGAAGTTACTGCCTCCTTTCCTAAAGTATTTTTTCTAATTACTATTGGGTTGTGACTATGTTCTGGTTCATCAAATCCAGTCTCATAATATAAATTACTTAGTTTTGGTAAAATTGCTGGGGGACTACAAAAATCGTCAGTGGCTTCTGCAAAGTCTTTAATTTGTTGGTGGCCCGCATAATATTTAAAGCCAGACATACGAATATCTCGCATTAACATGCTAACCAAATCTCTACTGGATTTACTAATTTTAGCTTTTTCAACTACTTTAGAATAAGATTGATTTACAACATTATATGAGGTGTACATTGCGGCCATCATTATTGTTGTAATTACTATGCCGATTAAAATTTCAATTAATGTTAATCCGATTATATTTTTAAAAATTTTTTTGTTCATTTAAATAATTTGTAATCCGTTTGAAAATATAAGTACTTTCTTTTTTTTCCGTCGTTTAAGTTCATTTGAATTCTGCCAATATACATTATTTCGTCTAATACATATGGTACGTCCTCGCCATTTATATCACGCTCATTAGTATTTACGTACCAAGCTGAATTTAAAAGATTTCCATCATCATCAGTTGGTTGTTCAGTCCATTGACTTGCAATTTTAAAAACAGTAAAATTTCTTTGCTCATTTTGGCCTTTGCAATTTAAGTAATCTTTATTATTGAGTAATGCCGACCACTTGGCAGTTTTTTTGGTTACAT
>Ga0208390_1000223_pt1 | contig 19296 bp, 20 predicted proteins | sample Knorr_S7_td_Surf_FD_185594 | JGI IMG/M metagenome (GOLD analysis project Ga0208390, IMG submission 185594) | Marine microbial communities from Southern Atlantic Ocean transect - Knorr_S7_td_SurfaceA_ad_6m_LV_A (SPAdes) (version 2) | ecosystem: Environmental > Aquatic > Marine > Oceanic | place...
CAGGAGAAACGTTTAACTTATCTTGTGAAGGATATGTAACAACCCAACAATATTTTTCTTACCACTACAAGTGGCTTGGACGAGGTAAGCCCATGACCGTACCGACACCAGTTGCGCTTTTTCTATCAACAATAACAACTTTGATATTCAATTTTTTTGGGAAACTAAACGAAGCATCACCAGCAACTGTTGATCAATTATCAACCAAAAGCTGGTACTCAATACAAAAAGCTAGAGATCTCCTGGGATGGGAGCCAAAAGTAAAGCTTGATGAGGGTATGGCTATTTCAGAAAAATGGGCTAGAAATCAGAAGCTTATATAAAATAAATTTAAAATTTATTTGATAAAATCGAACAAAATTACGGAGTAAAATTTATGCGCTTATGGAATGGATGGGGAGATCAAAAAGACTATTCCAACGTTGAATTAAGTTCGAGTCTTAAAGCACTTTTATCAGGACTCTTGGGATCAGGTAAGGCGTTACCAATAGCCACTCTTAAAAAAGTTATTTCCAAAATACCTGAGAGCAAAATGCCTCATCACAAATTAATATCGACAAGTAAAGAGGAGCGTCTCCGTCACACAAGAGGACAAAGCTTATCTGATTGGTTTTCCATGCATAGTGGCGCGATCGACTGTTTCACGGATGGTGTCGCCTTTCCCAGATCAAACGATGAAGTAAAAGAATTATTATTGTTTGCATCGGAGAACAATATCAATGTAATACCGTATGGAGGGGGAACATCGGTTGTAGGTCATATTAATCCAGAGCGACATGGTAAACTAAATCTGACTATCAGCATGGCTAACATGACAAAACTTCTGGATCTCGATCCAATAAGCCTGTTGGCTAGATTTCAGCCTGGAGCAAATGGTCCACAAATTGAGAATCAACTTAATGAGGAGGGATTTACACTAGGTCATTTTCCACAATCATGGGAATACTCCACTCTAGGAGGCTGGATTGCCTCTCGATCGAGTGGTCAACAATCATTAAAATACGGACGAATTGAAAACCTCTTTGCGGGTGGGAAAATGGTCACTCCAAAAGGAACATTAGTTATACCAACATGCCCCGCATCCTCGGCAGGGCCCGATTTACGTCAATTTATTTTAGGTTCTGAAGGTAGGATGGGAATTATTACAGAAGCGAGCGTACGAATTTCTCCTCTGCCTAAAAGCGAGTATTTTGGTGCGGTCTTTTTCCCATGTTGGAATTCTGGAATGTGCGCAGTGAGAAAAATTGTCCAAGAAAATATTGACCTTTCCATGATGCGGTTAAGTAATTCTCTCGAAACCACTAGCCTAATGTTCATGGGCGGAAAAAGTCCCGAAGTCATTAACAAACTTAACTCCGATCTTTTGTCGAAAGGAATTCAATCAGAAAAAGTAATGTTAACTTTTGGTTTAACCGACTCATCAGAGCGAATATCCAAAAATATGCAAGACATCTGCACTGAGTTCAACGGCTTTGTCGACGATTCAGGTCTAATGTCAAACTGGAAACATAGCAGATTTCGAGCACCATATTTGCGTGAACCCTTGGGCTTATCAGGATATGCAGTTGATACTATTGAAACAGCAGTTGATTGGAAAAATGTCGAGAAAACAATTGTTTCAATCGAAGAAAACATAAGAAATGCACTTAATGATGAGAACGAAAATGTGTTTGTTTACTCACATCTCTCACACGTATATAAGCAAGGTTCTAGCATATACACAACGTATATTTTTCGCATTGGCAACAGCTATGAAGAAGGTATGAATAGATGGAAAAAAATCAAAGAATTGGGTTCGCTAGCCATCTTAAAAGCAGGTGGCACGATAAGCCATCAGCATGGTGTCGGATTAGATCACAAAAACTATCTCGTGTCGGAAAAAGGAGAGATTGGCATCGATACGATTAATTCAATTTTTGCCTGCCTTGATCCGTCAGAGATCATGAACTCCGGTAAACTAACACAAAAAAGTGACAATATTTAATGGCAACCTTCACGAACAAAAGTGAATTAATCTCATCAATGCGTTCTGGGAATAATCTTGATTGGGACATCATTATTATCGGCGGTGGAATTACTGGTGCCGGAATCCTTCGAGAAGCAGTCAGGCGAGGCTACAAATCACTCTTGATAGAAAAAAAAGACTTCTCCTGGGGAACCTCAAGTCGATCGTCTAAAATGATTCATGGTGGTTTACGATATCTTGCTGCGGGAGATTACAAATTAACGAAAGAATCTGTGCAGGAAAGACAGAGATTATTAAAAGAAGCCCCAGGACTCATCTATCCGATATCATTTTTCTTCAGCTTTCGAAAAGGACTTTTCCCAGGACCCTGGGTAATGAGACTCATTCTTCTTATTTATGACTGGTTTGCAAGAAAAAAAGATCATCGATTTTACAAAAACAGTGAACTATCAAAAAAATTTACAAATCTCGATCAAGATAATTTAAACGGAGCAGTCGCGTATACAGATGCGATGGTGGACGATTCTCGCCTCGTACTCAGACTTTTGCAAGATAGTATCAGCTTTGGTGCTACAGCTATAAACTACACGGAAATCAGAGAATTTATTACGATTGATTCGAAAGTAGTCGGTGTAAATATTCGAGACGAAAAAACAAACTCAGATATCTCTCTTAAATCCTCAGTTGTAATCAATGCAACTGGCGCCTGGGCCGATGAAGTTCGAAAAACAGTTAGTGTTGAAAGAAAAGTCAGACCATTGAGAGGCAGTCATATTGTTATTCCCAGCTCAGTTTGTCCAATCACTGATGTTTTTGCATTTCTTCATCCAAAGGATAAACGAGGTGTTTATGTCTATCCCTGGGAAAATCAAGTAATCATCGGAACAACGGACCTGGATCATGCACAAAATTTAGATATTGAACCAAGCATCTCATGTAAAGAGTTGCAATATCTACTCGATGGATTTAATTCTCAATTCAAAACGTCAAAATTGGGGAAAAAAGATATCATCTCAACATGGGCTGGGGTTAGGCCCGTTATTGGAAGTGATAAAAGTAAAGATCCATCAAAAGAAAGACGAGACCATGTGGTTTGGAATGACAAAAATCTCATAACTGTCAGTGGTGGAAAACTAACAACATTTCGATTAATTGCAATTGATGTACTTAATCAAGCAAAAAATTTATTACCAGAGCCTAAAGAAATAGTAGAAGAAACAGTCTTTCATACACCTAAAAATACTGGTACTCATTTAGATTGGTCTAATCACGCCGAATCAAAAAGGTTACTGGGCAGATTTGGTCATAAAGCAACAGAGGTAATCAAACTATCAGAGGAATGTAAAACGAAACCATTAGAAAAATTTAGATACTTGATGGCTGAGTGTCGGTGGGCAATTCTAAATGAGGCTGTGGAGCACCTTGATGATCTAATGCTTAGACGCACACGTGTTGGCATGTGCTTACCAAATGGTGGAAAGGAAGTACTGCCAGATTTAAAAAATATTTTTTTAGAGGAAAAACAATGGACTTTAAAAAAATGGAATGATGAGGTTCAAAATTATCTGCAGATTTGGCAAAACTATTACTCTCTTCCACAGAAGGAAAATGCATCGTCATGAGTAAACAGTATCTTTTGAGTATAGACAATGGCACTCAGAGTATCCGAGCGATTATCTTTGAAAAGAACGGTCTTGAACTTGCCAAAAGCACCATACCAATAACACCATATTTTTCAACACAAGCTGGATGGGCTGAGCAAGATCCCATTTACTTTTGGGAATCAGTTTGCAAGGCAACTAATACACTTTGGAGCCAAACTAAAATCCAAAAATCAGATATCAAAGCAGTTTCAGTGACTACCCAGCGAGCTACTATTGTTACATTGGATGATAAAGGTAAACCCCTAAGACCTGCGATAAGTTGGTTAGATTTGAGGAAAGTTAACACGAAACCAAAACTAAACTTTCTGCAGTCCTCTATTTTGAGAATTTTGGGCGCGAAAAACTTTGTAGATTTGCTCCATCAAAATTTAGAAGCCACCTGGCTTGAGCAGTATGAGCCACAAACATGGAAGTTAGTGAAAAGATTCATACTATTGTCGTGCTACCAAAATTATAAACTAACTGGTAACTTTAAAGATTCTGTAGCAAGCACCGTGGGCTATTTACCATTTGACTTCAGAAATCAAAGATGGGCGGAGAATAAAAGTTTTCAGTGGAAAACAATGCCTGTCACCCTCGACATGCTCCCTACATTGGTAGAAGCAGGTGAAGCTCTGGGGCATGTTACACCTGAGGCGAGTGTCGCAACTGGAATCCCCGAAGGTATCCCAGTCATCGCATCAGGTTCCGATAAAGCCTGTGAAGTTCTTGGAACTGGATGTATTGACAACACAATGGCAAATTTAAGTTTTGGCAGCCTCGCCACAATAAATACGAGTTCTACCAAATATCTTGAAGCGCTCAAATTCCATCCTGCTTATCCTGGCGTTATTCCAGGGAGTTTCAACATTGAAATGATGTTACAAAGGGGTTTTTGGATGATTAGATGGTTCATAAAAGAACTAGGGGATCTCGAACGACAGACTGCCTCGAAGAAAAATGTGAGTCCTGAATCACTACTGAATGCCCTTATAACCACTGTACCCGCGGGTTCAGATGGGTTGATTTTACAACCATATTGGTCACCTTCAAATGGTGATAAAGAGGAAACTAGAGGAGCAATAATAGGATTTACTGAAATTCATACGCGTGCTCACATTTATAGAGCAATGATTGAAGGAATACTCTTTGCTATGAGACAAAGAAAAGAGGTTCTAGAAAAAACCGTTGGTAATAAGTTCGAAAAAATTGTTATCTCGGGAGGTGGTTCGCAAAGCGATGAAATAATGCAAATAACAGCTGATATTCTGGGAACGAAAATTTATCGATCCAAGGTTTATGAGGCATCCTCTTTGGGTGCTGCGATAGCAAGTGCTGTTGGTATCAGGATTTATCCTAACTTTGAAAGTGCTGTGAAGGGCATGGTTAAAGTGGGAACTGAGTTTGAACCCAACGAGAGCAATAAATTACTCTATAATCAGATTTATGAAAGTATTTTCAAAAATCTACTCGATGATCTGCAACCAACATACAAAAAAATTAAAAGTCTCTTTAATTAACTCAAATACAAATTGATTCATCTCCGAATACCTCCTAGTTTTCTCCTTCTGATTATCAATAAAATCATAAGAACGGTACCGTAAATAATAGGTTCTACTACATTTAACTTTACTGACCAAAAGAAATGTATAGCAACAAGTATTGCTGCGAGATATATCAAATTATGAAGCTTTTGCCACAAATTCCCCATTTTTATCCTGGCATAATTTGTAGAGGAGAGTGCCAAAGACAAAATAATTAGAAAAGCGACCATCCCAATAGAAATGTATGGTCTTAAAACGACTTCTTCAATAAAAAATAGAATATCAAATTGTACTTCGAAAAGGAGAAAACAAAGCACATGACTGAGAGCATATGCGAAAGCATACAGTCCCAATAATCGCCGAAACTTATTAATTTTTTTAATTTTAGACCATGCTGCAAACGGAGAGATTGCGAGAGTAATCAGCAAAAGATTAAGCGCTCCCATCCCAGTGTGATGCGTGATTGCTTTGACAGGATCGCCGCCTAATTCATCAATTATTGCCAAGTAAAATGGATTAACTAAAAAATATAGTAACAGTATATGAATACATGTTTTTACAAAAATGATGTCTGACTGTTTTAGTTTATAGTTCATCACCTAATAATTCTTTTTTAGGTTCATTCCCTTGTAGAGATGAGCAACTTCATCAGCATATCCATTAAAGGGAAGTGTTTTAATTCTTTTTTGATTGAAAATACCTCCAGATGTGATCCTTCTCTCATAAGCCTGACTCCACCTCGGATGGTCGACTTCTGGGTTTACATTTGCATAGAATCCATACTCATTACTGGCTAAAAGATTCCAAGTAGTTCTTGGCTTTTTTGAGACTAAATTGATATCAACAATTGACTTAATACTCTTGAAACCATACTTCCAGGGGACAACAAGACGGACGGGTGCTCCATTTTGAGGAGGCAAAGTTTTTCCATACAAGCCCACTGCCAATATGGTTAAGGGGTGCATTGCTTCATCGAGTCTCAAACCCTCAACATATGGATAATCGATCCCTCCACCCAGAAAATAATTTCTTTGTCCCGGCATTTGACTGGGCTTATAGATTGTTTGAAAGCGAACCCATTTAGCTTCGGAGGAGGGATTAAGTTTTTCGATCAATTTACTTAGTGGAAATCCAATCCATGGAATTACCATTGACCAGGCTTCAACGCAGCGTAGCCGATAAATTCTCTCCTCCAAATCAAACATATCCAATAAATCATCATAAGAAAGGTTTATGGATCGATCTCCTTCATTTACAGATAGTGTCCATGGTTTCACTTTAAAATCACGAGATAACTCAGCGGGCTGATGCTTCTGACTGCCAAATTCATAGAAATTATTGTGAGATATTGCTTTGTTTTCTGACGTTAACTCATCAGTGCCAATTACATCTCTTTTGTAGCTCAATAGCTGTCTGACATTTGGTTGGTTATTAGTTTTTTGATCTTGAGACTTTGCGATTGAAGAATTTGTTATAAATGGGGAACTCCCAAGTATACCTAACTGCTTTATTATTGAGCGTCTGTTAATGAATAGAGTCTCATCAGTGACTTCGCTCTCTTTACAGTTATATGAAGATACCTTTCTTTTCACTCACTTTACTCCCTACGCTAATCATCAAAGTGCCTTGCGCAATTTATGTAAAGAGCTTATACGTTTTACAATACTCAAAGGTCTTATCAAGGGCATCTCCCAGTTTATCAACCAACTCATCAACTTGATTTTTGCTAATTATCAATGGTGGACAGATGCCAATGCTGGATCCTGCTACAGTTCTTATTAATAAACCATTATCTTGAGCCATTTTTTGAGCAACTCCGCCAACTCTTCCATCTTGAAACTGATGTTCAAGTTCTTTATTCGGAACCAATTCCAAGGCGGCAAGTAGCCCTCTCCCTCTAACCTCGCCCACCAATGGATGAGATTCAAATTTTTTCAATTGTTCTTGTAAATATGCGCCTGTGGCTGAGGCTCGACTGAAAATATTGTCCCTCTCATAAATTTCAAGCACTCTAAGTGCGACAGCACATGCAACAGGATGACCTGAATATGTATACCCATGACCAAATGCTCCTGCGGCCGCACTCTGGTCAATCATCGCTTCGTAAACATCTCTTCGAATAGCAGACGCACTGATGGGCATATAAGCTGAAGATAACTGTTTCGCGAACGTCATCATATCTGGATCATGAATATTCATAGTAGTGCAGCCAAAGTCACTACCAGTGCGACCAAAACCGGTAATTACCTCATCTGCCCAAAACATTATATTGTACTTACTTAGTACACTTTGAACTTTTTCATAATACCCCTCAGGAGGGACAATAACACCACTAGCACCAGTAATTGGTTCAGCAATAAATGCTGCAATCGTCTCGGGATTCTCCGAAATTATTAAATTTTCTAAATTAGAAACTATCCTATCGACGAATTGGTTTTCACTCTCTCCCCCCTCTTTACCTCTGTAGTAGTGAGGATGATCAGTCCTTAAAATGCCCAACGCGTCCACCGGTAAATCGAAATGATTTTGTGTTACCGGGAGTCCCGTAAGAGACGCAGCGGCAACAGTGACCCCATGATATGATCTGTGCCTGGCGATAATTTTTCTCTTCTCTGTTTTATTTATTGCCTCGTGATAATAACGGAGCAGCTTAATATGAGTGTCATTTGCATCACTTCCAGAGTTCCCAAATGAAATAACTGGATCTCTCATGGGAATCATATCTGCTAACTTTTCTGATAATTCTATTGCTACTTTGTGTGTTTTACCTCCAAACATGTGACTGAAAGTTAATTTTTTCATTTGCTCAGCTGTGACATCGATCAACTCTTGATTTGCATAACCTAAAGCTGTACACCAAAGTCCAGATAATCCTTCTAAATACTGATTACCCTCGGTGTCCCAGACATAGCAACCATCACCTCGCTCAATTGAGATTTGCTCGATTGCCTTGAAGTTTGTGGTTGGGTAAATAAGATGAGTCATTTTGTACTCCTTTACTCGTTGATACCGCCAACACAGACGTATTTTATTTCCAAATAATCATCAAGACCATATTTTGAGCCCTCTCTTCCGTTACCTGATTCCTTGATCCCTCCAAACGGTGCCATCTCATTTGAAATAATTCCCTCATTAACTCCTATAATTCCAAATTCAAGTTTTTCTGAGACTCTGTACACTCTACCCACATCTCTTGAGTAAAAGTAAGCAGCTAAACCAAAATCTGTTTGATTCGCAAGCTCAATAGCCTCATTTTCTGTTTCAAATTTGATTATTGGAGCGACTGGGCCGAAAATTTCCTCGTTAAAAACTCGCATGCTCGTATTAATATTGGAGAGAATGGTGGGATTTATAAAATTATCTCCCAAATCACAAGTATCTCCGCCAAATTCGATCCTAGCACCTTTTATTTTTGCATCTTCTATGAGGTTTTTTACGTCTTCCGCAGCATTACTATCGATTAAAGGACCAATAGTTGTCGCTTCTTTTTGACCATCCCCGATCACTAGTTTTTCGCATGCAGATTTAAACTTGGACAAAAAATCATCGTAAATTTCGTGTTGAACTAATATCCGGTTCGTGCAAACACAAGTTTGACCGGCATTTCGATATTTTGAAATCATTGCGCCGCTTACAGCTTTATCCAAGTCAGCATCGTCAAAAACAATAAATGGAGCATTCCCACCTAACTCCATGGAAGTGCGTTTTACAGTGTTTGAACAGGCACTCATCAGTTTTTTGCCAACAGGTGTCGAACCCGTAAATGTTAATTTCCTGACCAATTTATTTGAAGTCATCTCTGCACCAATCTCACTGGTTTTTCCAGTAACAATATTAACAAGTCCCTTCGGAAAACCAGCTCTCTCGGCTAAAATCACCAAAGCTAAAGCGGACAATGGTGTTGCATTCGCTGGTTTACAGACGACAGCGCATCCCGCAGCAAGTGCAGGAGCAATTTTTCTTGTTAACATCGCAATAGGGAAATTCCAAGGCGTGATGCACGCAACTACTCCAACAGGCTGCTTAACCACCATGATTCTTTTGTCATTGCTAGGCGGAGCAATTGTATCTCCGTAAACACGCTTGCTTTCCTCCGCAAACCACTCAATGTAACTTGCTCCATAAACGATTTCAGCTCTTGCCTCCGAGATTGGTTTCCCTTGCTCTTGAGTGAGTATCCTTGCTAGATCCTCTTTGTTTTCCATAACAAGTCTAAACCAGTTACCAAGCATATGAGCTCGTTCTTTAACTAAAGATTGTGACCATTTTTTTTGAGCTTCATGAGCTGCAGAAATCATTCGGTTAGTTTCAGAGCTGCCACAGTAAGCTACGTGCGCAAAAAGCTTTCCATCAGCTGGATTGATGACTTCTAGCAATGCTCCATCATCAGAATCTATCCATCGACCATTCGAATAATTTTTAGATGTAAGCAACGTTTTATCGTTGAGTTTGAGTGTCATCTGGCTTGCCCATCATTTAATCAAAAAAAATCTTCAGTAAAGTTACAATAATATCGATTTAAAGGATATATGTTTTTACATTACAAATCGCTACTCTAAATTTTACGATTTAATTTCTCAAATATATACCCAAAGCATTTTCTATTTCACACTACTAAAATATGTGTTGATATTAGTAAATATGACCCCACATAAGAAGAAAGGGAGAAGTCTTATGGATCAGTATAGAGGTACAACCATTTTATCTGTGCGACGCGGCTCAACCGTTGTAATAGGTGGCGATGGTCAGGTAAGTCTGGGAAACACTATTATGAAGGGGAATGCTAAAAAGGTCAGGCGATTACACAATGACCAAGTGATAGCAGGATTTGCAGGTGGAACAGCCGATGCCTTCACCTTGTTCGAAAGATTCGAACAAAAGCTAGAGCAGCATAATGGAAACTTAACAAGGGCAGCAGTAGAATTAGCGAAGGACTGGCGAACAGATAGAATGCTACGTAGACTCGAGGCACTTCTCGCAGTAGCTAACAAGGAAAGCTCACTGATAATCACCGGAAACGGAGATGTGATTCAGCCTGAGGATGATTTAATTGCTATCGGGTCTGGAGGACCTTACGCACAATCAGCAGCTCGCGCACTTCTGGACAACACAGATCTCTCAGCAAAAGAAATCGTTGAAAGTGGTCTCAAAATAGCGGGAGATATTTGCGTGTATACAAACCATACAACAACAATTGAAGAACTTAATCTTGAGGCCTAGAAAATGTCACAAATGACTCCTAGAGAAATCGTGCATGAACTAAATCAACATATTATTGGTCAGGATGATGCTAAAAGAGCTGTTGCAATTGCTCTGAGAAACAGATGGAGAAGGTCTCAACTCGAAGACGACATAAGGAACGAAGTAACGCCAAAAAATATTTTGATGATTGGCCCCACTGGTGTGGGAAAAACTGAGATTGCGAGACGACTCGCTAAGTTAGCCAATGCACCATTTGTAAAGGTCGAAGCAACAAAGTTTACTGAGGTGGGCTATGTGGGGAAAGATGTTGAGTCAATAGTTAGAGATTTAGTTGAGACCGCAGTGAAAGAGTGCCGTGAGAAGGAAATGTTGAAAGTCGATCAAAGAGCATTGGACGCAGCTGAGGAACGGGTACTCGATGCCCTTCTTCCACCAGCAAGAAGCACAGATGCAACCCAAGAGAAAAACTCGACAACCAGACAAGTATTTCGGAAAAAATTACGCGAGGGAGCCCTAGATGAAAAAGAAATTGAAATAGAGCTCAGCCAAATGCCGTTGGGTGTAGAAATTATGGCACCTCCGGGGATGGAAGAAATGACATCTCAACTCCAAAACATGTTCAGTAATATGGGTCGAAACAAAAAAACGACTAGAAAAATTTCTGTAAAAGATGCGATGAAACAAATTAAAGAAGAAGAAGCTGCCAAACTAATAAATGATGAGGAGATCAAGGCCTCTGCCATTGAAGCAGCTGAGCAGAACGGTATCGTTTTTCTCGATGAGATAGATAAAGTTTGTAGAAATAATAAAACCTCAGGAGCAGACGTATCTCGTGAGGGCGTCCAAAGAGATTTACTACCCCTAATTGAAGGTTGTACAGTTTCCACAAAATTTGGAATGATCAAAACAGATCATATTTTATTTATTGCCTCTGGAGCCTTCCACCTATCGAAACCTTCAGATTTGATACCAGAATTGCAAGGACGTTTACCTATCAGAGTAGAATTAAACGCTTTAAAAATTGATGATCTAAAACGAATTTTAACCGAGCCGAATGCGTCACTGACAAGACAACAAAGTGAATTGCTCAGAACGGAAGGCTTGGAAATCGAGTTTACTGAAGACGGGACACAAAAAATCGCAGAAATCGCTTTTGAAGTAAATGAGGGGACTGAGAATATTGGTGCGCGACGTCTGCACACGATTCTGGAAAGATTATTGGAAGAGATATCATTCACTGCGTCAGATTGCACAGCAGATGACAACAAAATCACAATAAATAAAGAGTTTGTTGAGAAGAATCTGAGTGATTTGGCAAGTGATGAGGATTTAAGTCGATTTATTCTTTAAACTGGAATTAGATAGCGTTAAATGTCTAAACTGAAACCAGAAAAGATAATCGTTTCTAAATCGAAAGATGTCCTTAAACTAATCTACAAGTCTAAGCGTGAGATAACTTTAACAGCAGAATATCTCAGAGTATTTTCCCCAAGTGCCGAAGTCCGCGGTCATAGATCTTCTGATTATATACTTCAAGTTGGTAAGAAGAATGTTGTCATCTTGGATGTAAAAACGGTGGGCCTTTATGCCATACAGATCGTCTTTGATGATGGTCATGATTCGGGTATATATTCTTGGGACTACTTAGTGTCACTGAGAGAAAACTATGATAAAAAATGGAATAGCTATCTTCGCCAACTAAAGAACGAAAACAAATCCCGTTTACCGGATATTCAAATATTGAAAATAAAATAAAGAGAATTCCCGACCATAAAGTTCTTTAAGATCATCCAAAGCATTATATACTGAGTAGTTATATGCGATGCTCAATTAAGAAATATATCTAAAAATCAACTCTAACCCAAGACCATTATTCAATGAGAGAAAAGACAACACATTTTGGTTTCGAGACGGTAACTGAATCAGAGAAAACTGAAAAAGTCCGAGGAGTCTTTGACTCTGTGGCAAAAAAATATGATTTGATGAATGATTTAATGTCATTTGGAATTCATAGAGCATGGAAGCAAATTGCCGTTCTTATGGCAGGTGCTAAAGCGGGAAGCAAGGTACTTGATATAGCGAGTGGCACGGCTGATTTAGCAAAAAAGTTTTCTACAATAGTTGGGCAAACTGGAACAGTGGTCGTTTCAGATATCAACAATGAAATGCTAAAAATTGGTAGAGACCGGCTTATTGACGGTGGTTTTATTGGTAATACAAAATTTTCACTTGCAGATGCGCAGGCTCTTCCATTCTCTGATAATACTTTTGACATCGTCTCTATCGCCTTTGGATTAAGAAATGTAACAGATCAAAGACAAGCTCTAGAATCAATGCTGCGCGTTTTGAAACCTGGTGGAAAGCTAGTTATTCTCGAGTTTTCAAAGCCAACAAGTAAACTCATTAGAGAATTATATGATCATTATTCTTTTAAACTAATACCAAAACTTGGTCAGGTATTTGCCAAGGATGCGTCGAGTTACAAATATCTGGCAGAATCAATTAGGATGCATCCCTCTCAAGACAGTTTAAAACTTATGATGAGAGATGCTGGGTTTGTCGACAACTCCTTTCTAAATCTTACCTCGGGGATTGTTGCAATTCATTCAGGTGTAAAACCATAAATGATTTTTCTAGATAAAACTAAAGGTCTCAATAAAATTGAGAAAGTAATCAATTCCGCATTAAGAACCGACCCAACAACATTCGAAAAGTTGATAAAACTTAGAGGGAAGTCAGTTGTAATAGAGAGTATGAGTCCATCATTGAAAGTGAATATTTTAGTCACTGACAACGGCATTCAACTGACAAGAGAGACTTTTGATGATCCCTCGGTTCGTATCTCTGGCTCACTTACTTCGATTATAAAAACCGTGACAAAAAAAAATGCAAAATCGGCAATTAGAGAGACAGATATTAAAATAAATGGTGATTTTGATACACTCAAGAAGATCAGCGATATTGCTCAATCACTAGAAATTGACTGGGAGGGCATATTAGGCAATCTGATAGGGAAAATTCCCGCTCGAATTCTGTATAAAACACTCAGTGAAATAATAAGAATAAATAATGAAACTCAACAAAGGCTTACAAAAAATATCGTAAATAGCCTTCGAGATGAATTCGACATCACTCCTACTCATGAGGAATTTTTGGAATTCTCATCAAAAGTAAGAAATGTATCGACAACTGTGGATCGACTCGAAGCCAAGCTAAAGAAGCTAGAGGCCAATCTTGATAAACCACTCAATCAAGGTGAGAAATGATAGTGCCAGTTAGACTAAAAACCATTATCTCGATGTTCTTTAAACATCGACTGGATCTACTGCTCGATCGAGAAAGAATGCCAAAACGTTTTAAATTCGTCTTTCTTTTCACCAAGCTCTTTAAAAATCCCAGTAAAAATAGAGCAATCAGAATCAGAGAATGCCTAGAAGAGCTGGGCCCTATTTTCATTAAATTTGGCCAACTTCTATCTACTCGACCTGATCTAATACCAAATGATATTGCGAAAGAACTTGTTCTGCTCCAGGACTCTGTTCCTCCTTTTTGTGCAAAAGAATTTAAAAAAATTTTAGAAACGTCCCTCGAATCTACAGTAGAACAAACTTTTCAGTCTTATGAAACTGAGCCAATGGCATCAGCATCAATTGCTCAAGTACATGCAGCAAAATTAAAAAATGGAAAAGATATTGTGATAAAAGTGGTTAGACCGGGGATTGAGAAGGTTATTAGGAAAGATCTTCAAGTGCTGTATTCAATTGCAAAATTTATAGAGAAATTCGGAGAGGATACCGAGCGTCTTCATCCAGTCGAGGTGGTGAAGGAATATGAAAATACAATTATGGGAGAACTTGACCTCAGAGCGGAAGGAGCAAATGCGTCCGTTTTAAAGTCTAATTTTGAAAACTCTGATCTTTTATACATTCCAAAAATTTACTGGGAATATTCTTCAAAAAATGTCCTGGTGATGGACAAAATTGTTGGTATCCCAGTGACTGATGTCAAAAAATTAGCAGCACTCAATACTAATTTTAAATTACTTGCTGAGCGCGGAGTAGAGATTTTCTTTACACAAGTTTTACGTCATAATTTTTTTCATGCAGACATGCATCCAGGCAACATATTTGTTGATGCATCTGACCCAAAATCGCCAACCTATATAGGCATCGATTGTGCAATAATTGGCTCATTGTCTGATGAAGATCAATACTATATTGCGCGAAATCTTCTTGCTATTTTTCAGAGAGATTATCAATTGGTTGCCGAGCTTCATGTCCAATCAGGTTGGGTGCCCAAAGACACCTCAATTCTTGCACTCACCAGTGCAGTGAGAACTGTTTGTGAACCTATATTCCAACGACCACTGAATGAAATTTCACTCGGTCACATACTGATTGACCTATTTGCGACCGCTAGAGACTTTAAAATGGAGGTACAACCAGCACTAGTATTACTTCAAAAGACGTTATTGAATATCGAAGGATTAGGGAGACAACTCTATCCTGAATTAGATCTTTGGCAGACCGCCAAACCTTTTCTAGAGAAGTGGCTCAAGGAACGCTATTCTCCTAGGAATATTCTCAAAAAAGTTACTAGAAATGCGCCTGATATGTTAGAAAAAATCGCAACAATGCCAGCGAAGATTGATGATATTCTCGAGAGCATTGAAAAAAATCAGCCTTCAAAAAACATCAGTACAAAATCACAACTGTCCTCTGAATCCGCTCGGTCAGGAGGAGGATGGTTCTACCTCATTTTCGGTTTTGGTGTCGGGATCATTGTATGTTATGCGTTAATCTCGATGAATTATTTGTAAATTGTAAAACTACTGCCATAATTAACGATATAGATACTGTAACAAAAGAATTAAAACAGGAGCTAAAACATGGGATTTGGTTGGCAAGAATTAATTATTATACTTGTAATAGTCGCACTCATCTTTGGGACTAAAAAACTCACCAACATTGGCTCAGATCTCGGAGGAGCAGTCAAAAACTTTAAAAAGGCTGTATCAGAGCAAAAAACTGATAACTCCGAAGATTCAGAAAAATCAAATAGCTAAATTTGTCGTAAATCAGAAGGTTAAATCGAATGTTTGACATTGGTTTTTCAGAGATTCTGATCGTGGCGACACTCACGTTAATAATAATGGGACCGAAAAGGCTTCCTGAAACTGTAAAGACAATTACTTTATGGCTCGGTAGGATTCGGAATTTTATAAACTCTGCCAAAGTTGATATTGAGAACGAAGTTGGTATAGATGAAATTAAAAAGCAACTTCACAATGAAAAAATTATGAACGAAATCGAAAAATCAAAGCGAGAACTAAACTCAATATCGAAAGATTTATCAATGAGCCAAGAAAATGAAAAAGGTTGATGTGGAGTTTGAGAAACAACCTTTGATAAGCCATCTCATCGAGCTAAGAAATCGAATTCTATTAACTTTAATCGTCATATTCGCAGTATTTTTAGTAATAATTCCATTCAGCGGCACCCTATATCTTTACATCTCTGAACCCATTAGAGTACTTTTGGCTGATGATGTAACGATGATTGCAACAGAGGTTGCGTCACCTTTTTTAACTCCATTTAAGCTAGCACTAATCGCTTCGATTTTTTTAACGATGCCTCACTCCCTGTATCAAACATGGGCATTTCTCGCGCCAGGGCTCTATAAAAGAGAGAAGAAAATAGTAATACCTCTGTTTATTACCAGTGTAATACTTTTTTATGTAGGCATCGCTTTTGCTTTTTTTGTGGTGTTCCCACTAGTTTTTAGCTTTTTCTCAAATATAGCGCCGAGTGAGATTAGCGTTATGCCGGACATCAAAAGCTATCTGGATTTTGTGTTAAAACTCTTTTTTGCCTTTGGTATTAGCTTTCAAATTCCCATAGCAATCGTAATCCTCTCCTGGATGAATGCCTTGGATCCAAACAAATTGTCTTCGAAAAGACCTTATGTCGTAATCCTATGCTTCATTTTAGGGATGTTCTTAACACCACCTGATGTCATATCACAAATATTACTGGCAGTGCCAACCTGGCTTTTATTTGAATTAGGCCTCCTTCTGGGAAAACTTATTTCAAAGAAAAATCAGTCAAATAATGCTGCGGAAATGGCTGAAGAGTGAGTGGCTCGGGCTAATTTAGAAATTTTTGCTGATGGGACTAGAAACTCAAAAGCGTGAAATCCGCCTTTAAAAATCTCAAGTTGTATTCCAATGCCAGCAGCCTCAAGCCGCTCAGAATAATTGATATCTTCATCCAAAAATAAATCAACATCACCAACCGCGATATAGGTAGACGGCAGGCCGTGCAAATCATTTGCAAAAATTGGAGCAGCGTATTTTGAGATAGCTTTCGAAGTCAAACATTCTTTCGTACCCATATAATGTTGCCATGCGATGATATTTGAGTCTCGATTCCATATCCTCGGATCAGTTACAAGATAACTTGAATTAGTAATATTTCTACTATCGATCATTGGACAGAGTAAAGCCTGAAAGCAGATATTAAATTCTCCTTTGTCTCGAATCAGCAAAGCCAGACCAGCCGCTAATCCTCCACCTGCACTAATTCCACCTACAGCGATTCGTTGTGAATCTACAGAAAGTTTATCGGCCTTGGAAAATAACCACTCTATCCCTGCATAACAGTCATTAAGTGGAGTAGGATAAGGATATTCAGGAGCAAGACGATAATCTACAGAGACAAAAACGCAACCTATTTCCCTTGTCATCGATCTAACTAAATAGTCATCTCCATCAACACTGCCAAAACAAAAACCACCACCATGAATCCAAAATACTGCTGGCAATTTTTGCGAATTATTCTTTGGTCGGTATACCCTCAACTGTATTTTTTCATTTTCAATGTCTACAAAGTAGTCTGTTGAAATCACATTATCAATTTTTGGCAATGATTCAGCCAACTGCTCTCTTTTCTCTCTGGACTGTTGCCTCACAAGATCTATGTTCGACCAGTCAATATGAGCACTAGATGGAATACTTTCAATGTATGGAATTAATTCACTGTCTACCAAATCAAGATTCAAATTAACACCTCGTTATTAATTTACTCAATATTTGATATGAATTTCATGGAGATACTGTTAACGCAATGCCTAATATTTTTATCGGTATACCCTTCTCCATAGAATACGTGACCTAAATGACCGTTGCACTTTGCGCATACAATTTCAGTCCGTCTTCCATCAGGATCCGGTAGTCTTTTCACCGCATTTTCTATTTCGTCATCAAAACTTGGCCAACCACAACTGGACTGAAATTTGTCATCAGATTTATATAAAGGCGCATTGCACTGGCGACAGATATACAAGCCTGGTGAAAAAAAATTATTATACTCACCGGAGAACGGCGGCTCGGTCCCTTTATTGATAATAATATGTCGTTCGCTTTCATTCAGCTCATTTAGCTTAATGCTCATAACTTTTTTTCCTCAATTCTAGCCAAATTTTATCTGTATTATCCTGAATTACTTGGAGTGCAGTCAAAATATCTCCCTTTTTTTGATTGCAGAAATGATTTCTACCAAATAAACGCAATTTATCGGAAAAAGGATGAGCAAAATCTGCATATTCCCAGTCAATTAAATATATTTGTTTTCCACTGTAGATAATATTTTCGGGAACAAGATCATTATGAGTAATAATTGGTCGCCAGTCAGCCTGATCTATGAGTTTTGCAAACCGAATGGTTTCCTCAATATACAGAGACTCTGGCTTCTCTAGCTGATTTACATAATTTTCCATATAGGCTTGGTAATTTTTTTTGTCATATTTGGTCACATCAATCGTGCTAATATCTTTTAAACAAATTTCTATTAGCTTTTTTATTTTAGCATTAGCAAGGTCATTCAACTCCAATGACCTTCCTGAGATAAACTCTCTAACTTGCACTTCGTTATTAGCATGCAAAACCCGAGGGATAAAAGGTTTGTCTTTCAAAAGATTTTGTATTTTCATTTCTCTGCCACGATTTATCCCAAGATTAGAAGAATAACCACAGTTAATCCTGACAACTGCCTTGAAGTCAGCGCATGTAACAAGAAAAGAATCGTTAGTCATACCCTCTTGGAGCTTTTTCGCGACTTGAGGTACCTGATTTAAACTTTGATAGTTTTGTGGTATCCAAGCGCGCCAATTAGCTAGTGTTTCAGCAAGTAGATTTTCTACTCTGATATCCAAAGTTCTTCTTCCAAATTAAAAAACCAGTAATCGCAATCAATAAATATATGAAATAGAGAAAAACTGTTTGGTTCAAATCTCTCTCCAAGTATATATAAATTGAAATAGTATCTATCGAAATCCAGTAGATCCAATTCTCAAGGACTTTTCTGACCACTAAAATCGTTGCGATCACACTCGACCAAGTAGTAAATGAATCCAAATATGGCATATAAGCATCACTTGCCTCAGTTAAGATATAACCGCTGATAGCGGTCAAAGTTATGATGAGCAATAAAATTAAAAAATGTGTTCTCATATCAAGTTTGATAATAGGACGCTTGTGATTTTTATTTTCACTTTTCCCCCAAACAAACAAGCCGCAAACTGCCATGAACGCATAATAAACGCTTAATAAAGACTCCATATATAAATTTACATCGTAAAAAATAAATATGTAAATAAGTGATCCCGCTAATCCAAACCACCAACATACTTTTTTTTCAAACGCGGCAAAAATCACATAAGCTATCGAAAAACTCACCGCTAAAGTTTCAAGATTGAAATGATCCATGAACTACTCTAATGCCTCGTAGCCTGGGATAATTTTTAAAACATATGCAGCCATTTCAAACTCATCGTGACACTGTGAAATTGTCTCTTGTATTGATTGCATAACATCAACAAATTGTCCCTGCACGATCGTACTTGTCGATGACGGCACCACCTTAATATTTTTATGTTTTTGAAT
>Ga0208390_1000224_pt1 | contig 19284 bp, 21 predicted proteins | sample Knorr_S7_td_Surf_FD_185594 | JGI IMG/M metagenome (GOLD analysis project Ga0208390, IMG submission 185594) | Marine microbial communities from Southern Atlantic Ocean transect - Knorr_S7_td_SurfaceA_ad_6m_LV_A (SPAdes) (version 2) | ecosystem: Environmental > Aquatic > Marine > Oceanic | place...
TACACATGCAGCCTCCCCAACAGAGAAAAGCCCAGAAACCATGAAATCATTTCCATCATTCCTGCTAAATGCTTGACCATGAATATTTGTTGGAGTTCCTCCCATCATGTAATGACATGTAGGAACAACAGGAATTGGTTCCTTAATAGGATCAACGTGAGCAAAAGTTTTTGAGAGCTCACATATGCCTGGTAATTTTGAATTAAGGACATCTGCACCCAAATGATCGAGTTTCAAGTAAACATGATCTTTCTCTGGGCCACACCCTCTGCCTTCAAGTATTTCCATAACCATTGATCTAGCAACAACATCTCTTCCTGCAAGATCCTTAGCATTTGGAGCATATCTTTCCATGAATCTCTCACCATCTGCATTAATCAAATATCCACCTTCACCTCTGCAACCCTCAGTTACAAGAGACCCTGCACCATGAATACCAGTTGGATGAAATTGCCACATTTCCATATCCTGAGCAGGAAAACCTGCTCTAAGAGTCATTCCAAGTCCATCTCCGGTATTAATCAAAGCATTTGTTGTAGATGCATATATTCTTCCAGCACCGCCGGTAGCAAGAACTGTTGCCTGAGCTTTTAGGTAACAGACTTCACCCGATTCAATAGAAAAAGCTATAACTCCAGTTACTTCATTCTTTGAATTTTTTACAAGATCAACAGCAAACCATTCATTAAGAAAGTTCGTTCCCTCTTTAACATTATTTTGGTAGAGAGTATGAAGAAGTGCATGACCTGTTCTATCTGCAGCTGCACAAGTTCTAGCTGCCTGTCCGCCTTTTCCAAAATCTTTGGATTGTCCGCCAAATGGTCTTTGATAAATCCTTCCATTTTCAAAACGAGAAAATGGTAGACCCATATGCTCTAATTCATAAACTGCTTTTGGTCCCTCTGAGCACATATACTCAATAGCATCTTGATCACCAATATAGTCAGAGCCTTTTACAGTATCATACATATGCCATCTCCAATCATCATTTGGATCTGCACTTTGGATTGCACATGTAATTCCTCCTTGAGCCGAGACGGTATGAGATCTGGTAGGAAAGACTTTTGAAATAACAGCTGTATTCAGTCCTGATTTAGCTAGCTCAAGGGAGGCTCTCATCCCTGATCCACCTCCACCAACAATAAGTGCATCAAATTCTCTAATGTTATTTTTTTTTGAGATATTAATTACTTTATTCATGATAAATTATTAAAAATGATTGTTATGGATACTATTAAATAACTAAGTCCAAATATAGAAAAAACAACAGTATAAATAGATCTAAAAGTATCAGCATAATTTGAGAGTCTATAGCTCAAGAATCCAATTGTTCTTCTTGTGAGGTAGTCAGTCCCAACAGTCCATAGGCCGATAAATGAGTGAATAATAACTGATGCAAAAAAGCACAATGTAAGAAAAATCATAATGGAGGAATAAAAGAAATTGCTCCAAGCCTCAAAAGTTAATTCTGTGGAGCAAATAAAGTAAAAAACATAAACAATGTAAATTAAATTAATTAATGCACTAGTCCTTTGGAGATACCAAATTGTTGATCCCTTCATAAAAAGATTCTCCAAAATGCAAAACAAGTAGTAATAATCCATAGGGAAATAGTGAATATTGCAGAATACTTTGAAGCAAGAAGTGATTCTCCTATGTGAGCATCCATTATTAAGTGTCTTACTCCCGAAAGAATGTGATACCAGAGAATGCAAAAACTTAAAACAATTAGACCTAAAATAAATTTATAATTCTTCAAAAATAATGACAGTTCATTAAATGAATCTTCGCTTTCAGTGGAAAAATATATTAAAGCAAGCATCAGCGGCAAAGTGATAAAAAAAACATACATCCCAGATAATCTGTGCGTAATAGAGATTAAGGCAGAGACAGGAAGATTTATCTTACGAAGATCTATATAAACCGGGCGATGGTCTGTATTCATAGAGTGGACAAATGTTTACTAATACTTTCCTTTTATGCGTTAATTATACGTAAAAGACTATAAATTAATACTTTATTTCTTAGCTTTTTTAACAAAAGATAATAGTCTCTTGCGTTTCTTAATTTGCCTTTCAGTAAGAGTATTTTTACCTTTATATGGATTATCAGATTTCCTAAATATTATTTTTAACTGAATGCTCTTAAGATCAAGATATTTTTTGAAAGAATTATAAATATATTTCTTATAGTTTGCAGGTAACTTTTTATCCTGGGATGCATGAATCACCAATGTTGTTGGGTTAATTCCTGCAAAATGTATGTATCTAAATTTTAGTGATTTCCCAGACACTGTGGGAGGCGATCTCTCCTCAATAACTCGTTTTAAGATCCTATTAAGTTTTGAGGTTGTAAATTTTGTTACTGATTTTTGAAGGGTATCATCAATTTCTCTAAAGAGCTTCTTAAAACCTTTGCCCTTCAATGCTGAAATCTTTATAAGCTTCAAATCTTCAAAAAACCTCTTCTCCATTTTCTTATTATCAAAAAACTCTTTCATTTTTTTTCTACTCAGTAAATCGATCTTATTTATGGCAAGTATGATTGGTTTACCAAATTTTTCTATCATAGATAAAATTTTTAGATCCTGATCAACAAGACCAGAGTCAGCGTCTATTAAAAGAATAGTTATATCTGATTCAGATGCAGCATGCATGGCTCTTACAAAAGAGAAGTATTCAATATTAGTTTTTGTTTTATATCCCTTTCTAATTCCAGCTGTATCAAACAGCTCATATTTCCTTTCTCCAAATTCAATTGGTACATTGATTGCATCAATTGTGGTCCCAGCTAAAGGAGAGACGATTAGTCTATCTTTTAACGATAGAGAGTTAATTAAGGTTGATTTACCAGCATTTGGTCTACCAATAATTGAAATTTTTGGTGAATTGCCCTCTTCAGTGTCAGAAATATTTTCTGCAATGTTTGATTTTAAATACTTCTTTAATTCATCCAGTCCAATTGAATGCTCTGCACTTATCGATATTGAATCCTTTATTCCTTTTTGAGATAAATCAAAGGAAGCATTTGATACGTTCTTTTTGTCATTTTTATTTAAAATCGTAATAAATTTTTTATTTCTTTTTCTTAAATTCTCTAAAATTTTTGAGTCAAGATTAGTCAATTCTTCAGACCCATCGATAACAAATAAAACTAAGTATGACTCATCGACTGCTATCCATGCTTGTTCAGTTATTTCATTCTCAATGGTTTCTTTTTTGCTAGAGTCAATTCCTCCTGTATCAATTAAGAAGGTTTTGCTATCTCCCATAGACAACAAGCCATAATTTCTATCCTTAGTTAATCCAGAGAAGTCAGAAACTATTGCGTTTCTAGATTTGGTGAGTTTATTAAAAAGAGTGGATTTGCCAACGTTTGGCCTGCCAATAATTGCAACTGTATTTAACATGACTTTCACCCATTCTAAAAACTTAGACTAAAGAGTTTCATCTTTTCATCAATGGCATAAAAAGAATCTGAGCGACTAATTAAAGTAGTAATTTTGTTTCGAGATATTTTCTTCCTTGCCACAGTAATTCCAGTAAGTGGGTCTATGGCATGAATGTAACCCTCAAGATCTCCCACTAAAATATATCCTTTAAACGTTGCAGGATTTGAGAGCTCCCTCAGGGCATATTCTTCTAGCTTCCATGAATCCTCGAAAGTTCTTGATGAATATGTAGATATTTTTGAGTCAGCAGAAATTATCCCTAAAACCCCTCTAAGAATAAATGGCTCATAAAATGATGACTCTTTAGATTCCCAAACCGTTCTTCTTTGTGCAGCATCAAAAACTGATAGGTTTCCCTGGAAATTAACGGTATAAATCCTATTACCTTCCAGAACTGGAGATGAGTCCGCATCTATTAAGTTGTCTAGCTCAGAAACTCCTTCTGTAAAAGATATTGCTCCATCCCAAATAGGTAAGCCAGTTTTAATATTAAATGCTCCGATTCTCCCATTATCAAAGGTTGCATAAACAACACCATCATTTATTACTGGAGAGCTGCTACCTCTGACTGTTAGATTAGGTGCCACAGATCTATATGACCACTCTTCAAAACCAGTCTCAATATTGAAAGCATTTAAAAAGCCACTTCCAGTCTTCGCAATAACTAGGCCAGCATCAACATCAACATTAGCTAGAACTTCCCCACCTGCAAAAGATTTCCAAAGAATAGAGCCATCTTCTTGATCTAGGGAAATTAAGTTACCTTGATCATCAGATAAAAATAATTTACCAAATCCTGCAACAATTCCTGCACTAATTATTGTTTCAAGTTCAGTTTCCCAAAGAACTTCTCCGGATTTTATATCCATATTGAAAACATTACCCTCATGATCGACAAAAAACAGGCTAGTCCCAGAAAAAGCAGGTATAAAATTATTTAATGTATTTTCTCCTTTGAATTTAATGTCCCAATTTTCAGTAAACTCAAATCTTTCATTAAAATCAATAAGCTCTCTCGGTTCATCAGGGTCAACTTCATCTGATTGCCAAAAGGCAATGGAGGAGCATGAACTTATTGATAATATCAAGATTAGTGAGAATATTTTATTCATTTGTATTCAGGTTATTTATTTTTAATTGCACAAGATTTCTTAATCCATTGTCTGTATATTTTTCAAAAGCGCTTTGGTACTGCTGAAGAGCTAAATCATCATTACCAATGCCACTAAGAGCGTCACCTTTTAGCTCATGAGTATATGCATCTTCGTCATTTGAATATTTTTCAAGAACTTTAAGAGCGTCTTCAAAGTTTCCCAGAGCAATTGAAATCCGTGCAATATTAGTTCTTGCTATGCCATTCATAAGACTGTTACCAAAAAAACCATCACTGTTTTCTTTAAGTTGATAAAAAACATCTATGCTATCCACAAGATTATTTTCTTTTGCAAGATCAGATCCTCTTTTTAAGAGAGCTAAATGTGAGTATCCTGTATCAGAATAATTTTCAGTTAAGTTTTGAAAAAGTTTTTCTCTATCTTCTTGGACTGATGTTACTTCCCAATCTTCATATAACACTTTTGCAGCCAGAATTTGATTTGATTTAACCCTTTCTGAAAAGAAATATCCGCCAACTGAAATTGTTATAACCAAAACAACTGAGAGAATATAAAACTTATAATCTTTAAAGAAATTTATAATTGACAGAACTCTCTCTTCGTCGCTTCTAACTGTAACCATTTTAATTTTATTTAAATATCTTTATAAAAATCTACAATCTCATCAAAACTCATATTTACTTGATAACCGTCTTCATCAAATGACTTAACCGTTATTGAATTTGATTCAAATTCTTCATCTCCCATTATAAAGACAAATTTAGCACCAAGCTTACTTGCCTTTCTGAGTTTTGCTTTGAGACTTGCATCAGTGAAATTCGTCTCTAGTCGAATATCATAATTATGACTTCTCAAAAGTTGTGCTATTTTAAATGCTAAAGCATTCATTTTGCTAGAGGTTGTGACAAAAGAAATCACTTTATTAGATCTTATATTTTTCTGCTTCTTTATAAGATTTAATCTTTCAAGCCCAATAGCAAACCCAATTGCAGGCATTTCTTTGCCGCCAAGATCTTTTGATAGCTCATCATACCTCCCTCCTCCCAAGAAAGAGTCTTGCGCACCCAGGTTTGAAGATACTGCTTCAAAAACAAGCCCTGTATAATAATCGAGCCCTCTAACTAACGAGCTATCGAGCTCAATTTCAACATATTTACCGAAAATACTTTGAATATTATCAAGAAGATTTAGTTGTTCAGATGAAAGAAAATCTATAATTTTTGGTCCTTTACTAAGAAACTCTTTTAAATCAACATCTTTTGAGTCAAGAAGTCTCAAAGGATTTTTATTAAGTTTTTCCTTGTCATTTTCGCTGAACTCACCTTTATAGGTTTTCAAATACTTAAGCAGCTCTGATAAAAATCTTTCTTTCGTTTCTTTATCTCCTAAATGATTGATTTTTAAAACTGAGTCTTCTAGCTCTAATTCAATAAAAATATCGCACACTATAGATATAATTTCTAAATCCGAAGAGCCCTCTTCAAATCCTAGCAATTCAACTCCAGCCTGATTGAACTGCCTAAATCTACCTTTTTGCGGTCTTTCATATCTAAACATAGGACCTTGATACCAAAGTTTGTGTTCTGAACTATCAAGTTTCTTTTGGATTATTGATCTGACTACACCAGCTGTTCCTTCAGGTCTTAATGAGAGACTTTGCTCGTTACGATCGTTAAAGCTATAAATTTCTTTATTTACAATGTCTGATGTGATTCCAGTGGATCTAATAAATAGTTCTGTTTGTTCTAAAATTGGTGTGTTTATCTCATTAAGATTGTGAGAAAGAAATACTTTACCAAGGATTTCATTAAGTTCTGCAAGATAATTTGAATCAGATTCGAAAACATCGGGCATCCCTCTGATTGAGCTTATTTTATCCATATTAGCCTCTTGCAATAATTGTATCAGATGATGATGAATTAATTTTATCTCTTACCTGTGACTCTATTTCATCAACAAGCTCTTCATTTGTAAGTTTTTTCGAGGGAAGTCCATCAATATATAAAAGATTATTTGGGCTTGCTCCAGTCAGACCTATGTCAGCTGCTTTAGATTCTCCTGGACCATTTACGTAACATCCAATGATTGCTACCTCTAAATCCTCTGAAATATCTTCAAATCTTGATTCAAGCTCATTAACTACCTCGATAACATTAAAATTCTGCCTAGAGCAACTTGGGCAAGCAATTATTTTTACACCTCTACTTCTGAGATTAAGACTTTTGAGAATATCCCATCCAACCTTAATTTCATCAACTGGATCTGATGCGAGAGATATTCTAATAGTATCTCCAATCCCTTCAGATAATAACATTCCGACACCAATTGAAGATTTTACAGTTCCTCCCCTAAAGCTTCCGGCTTCAGTTATCCCTAAATGAAGAGGCTGATCTATTAAATTTGATATCTTCCTGTATGCTTCAACGGTCATTTCAATATTAGATGCCTTAAGGCTCATTTTGTAGTGATCAAAATCATGTTTTGCAAGAATGTCTATATGCCTTTGTGCCGATTCAACTAAAGCATCTGCATTAGGTTCCCCATACTTTTTTTGAAGGTCTTTCTCAAGAGAACCTGCATTTACACCAACTCTTATTGGCACTCCATTATGTTTAGCTGCATTAATTACTTCTAACACCTTTTTCTCTTTACCAATATTTCCCGGATTGATCCTTAAACAATCAGCTGAATCAGCAACTTCCACAGCAAGCATATAATCAAAGTGAATATCAGCAACAAGAGGGATTGATACAGCTTTTTTAATTTTTTTAAATGCTACTGCAGAATCTTCATCTGGCACCGATACTCTGACAATATCTGCTCCAGCTGCAACAAGACTATTTATTTGATTGATTGTTCCATTTACATCACACGTATTTGTGTTCGTCATGGACTGAACAGAAATCGGGTTTGAGTCACCAACTTTAACATTACCAACCCTCACAAGTTTAGTGGGTTTTCTTTTTATCCAGTTAGTCACGATTTTTTATTAATTTAAAAAGTAGTATAAGTTAGATACAAAAAAATCCGAAGTAATAGGCTAAAAAATTAATGGAGGTTTTGGGCTGCAATTTGCTTATTTTTCAACTTTTTGGAACCAATTGGATTTATCAACTTTCCAACTAGCTGACCACAAGCTCCGTCAATTTCATCTCCCCTTGTGACCCTTACTGTAGCTATGAAATTATGCTCGATTAAATAATCTTTGAAAGCTTTAACTTTTTCATTAGTTGACCTCTCATAATCAGATTCAGGGAAGGGATTAAATGGTATTAAATTTATTTTACATTTCAAATCTGACAACAAATTTACTAAATTAGAGGCATCCTTAATCGAATCATTGACATCATTTATAAGAATATATTCAATTGTTATGTGGGATTTGCTGTTAAGTGAATCCAAATATTTTTTGGAACTAGACAATAATTCCTTAATAGGATATTTTTTGTTAATTGGAACAATCTTATTCCTTAAGTCATCATTTGATGCGTGCAATGAAATGGCTAATGAAACATCTGTTTTTCCAGTTATTGCTTCTATTTCTGGAACTATTCCAGATGTACTTAAAGTAATTCTTCTCTTTGATAAAGAGTAACATTTCTGATCTTGCATTATTTGTATAGTTTTAAGGACGTTTTCAGTATTCATCAAAGGCTCTCCCATCCCCATAAAGACTACATTTGAAATTCTTTCTGAATTATCTTCATAATAATTTGCTAGCCATAGCTGACTGATTATCTCTGAAGAAGTTAAGTTTCTTTTAAAGCCATGGTAGCCAGTAGCACAAAAAGTGCATTGCAAGGCACATCCTGCTTGTGAAGAGATACAAAGAGTTTGTCTTTTTTTTTCAGGTATTTTGACCATTTCAATAAAAGAATCATTATCTAATTTTAAAAGAAACTTTTTTGTTCCCTCTGATGAGGTACTTACATCAATTACCTCAGGAACTTCTAAAATTGAATTGACTTTAAGTTTTTCTATTAGATCTTTTCCTAAATTTGTCATGGAATCAAAATCTATAACACCTCTGTTATGAATCCATTCAAATATTTGCAGACCACGGTATGGTTTCTCATCTAGAGAAACTAAATAATCTTGGAGTTCTTCTCGAGTAAATCCTATAAGATTATCTTTTTTTGGCATTTCTTATAAATCACTAAAAAAGAAAGCTATTTCTCTCTCAGCACTTTTTTCTGAATCGGATCCATGAACAGCATTTGCATCAATCGTTAGTGCAAAGTCTGCTCTTATTGTTCCTGGATCTGCTTTTGATGGATCAGTGTTTCCCATAAGCTCTCTATTTTTACTAATTGCATCTTCACCCTCCAAAACTTGAATAAAAACCGGTCCTGAAGTCATAAATTTAATTAAATCGTCATAAAAAGGCTTTCCCTTATGCTCAGCATAAAAACCACCAGCATCAGAAGCTGACAAAGTAACGAGTTTGGCGGCAATAATCTTTAAATTATTTTTTTCAAATCTAGATATAATTTCACCAACAACATTTTTAGCAACGGCATCTGGTTTAATTATTGATAGTGTTCGCTCAATGGCCATATTCTTCTCCAAAAAAACGCTATTATAGGGAATTTATTGAGTTTCATCTATCCACGCCATCTGAATTGCTTCTAAGATCTTTTCATTTGATCTACTAGGATCATCTTTAAAGCAATCTAAATCACATATTTTCTGATGAAGGTCTGGAAAACTTATCCATTGTGGATCTATTTGTTCATAATTTTCACTTAACTCAATAGCTATATCAGTTATATCTTGCCAATAGAGATCTTTCATATTTCTTCAGATACTTGATTAACGGTATATTTTGGAAGCTCTATAACAAGATCTTTTTTTCCAGGATAAATCTGGCAACTTAGACGTGACTGAGGTTCTAATCCCCATGCTTTATCAAGCATGTCCTCCTCAGTTTCAGATGGCTCTTCCAATGACTCAAAACCCTCTCTTACAATACAGTGGCAGGTTGTGCATGCACAAGATAGTTCACAAGCATGTTCAATTTTTAAACCATTTCTTAGAGCTCCCTCACAAAGAGACTCGTCATCATTAAGTTCAAATTCTGCACCCTCAGGACAAATTTCTGGATGCGGTAAGATCTTTACCTTTGGCATATCAAATACTAAAGCTTTCGCCGCAACCACATGTAACTTTTGCGTTAGGATTGTTGAAAATAATGCCTTGATTTAGTCCAGTTGATACAAAATCAACCTCACTTCCTTTCAAGAATTCAAAACTATTGCTGTCAACATAGATCTTAAAGGATGATTTATCAAATAAAATATCTCCTTCTTGTTCTTCATTTGTGTATTCGAAGAAATATTCATATCCGGAGCATCCTGCTTCCCTGACACCAATTCTTATTCCAAAGCTTTCAGGCTTACCATTTAAAGAATTTTTAAAGTGGCTAACTGCAGCGTCAGTAAATGAAATACTTGAGGGATTGAAACTCTGCATTATTGTTTAGACTCATAATCCTCAATAGCTTGCTTAATCGAATCTTCAGCTAAGACCGAGCAATGTATCTTAATTGGAGGTAACTCTAGAACTTCAGCTAAATCTTTATTCTTAATTTCTTTTGCTTCATCAAGAGTCTTACCAATTAACATTTCAACAAGTTCCGCTGATGATGCTATAGCTGAACCACAACCATATGTTTTAAACTTTACATCCTCAATGATGTGTTGGTTTCCCTCTTGTTTACACTTTATCTGTAATTTCATTACATCTCCGCATGCAGGAGCTCCAACCATCCCTGTCCCAACGTCTCCATCTTTTGGATCAAATCTTCCAACATTGAATTTTTCAGGATTTTTTAAAGTATTTTCAAACTTGTCTACAACTTTTTTACTATAAGCCATTATTTTCCTCCAATTAGTGTGCTTGCCACTCGACCGTATCCAAATCAATTCCATCAAGATGCATCTCCCAAAGAGGAGATAGCTCCCTTAATCTCTCAACTACATTTGAAAGAAGATTGAGGGTATTCCTTACGTCATCTTCTGTAGTAAATCTGCCAAATGAAAATCTAATTGAGCTGTGCGCTAACTCATCTTTTCTACCTAAAGCTCTTAAAACATATGATGGCTCAAGACTTGCAGAAGTACATGCTGAACCTGATGAGACAGCAATATCTTTTAATCCCATGATTAAAGACTCACCTTCAATAAAATTAAAACTTACGTTTAAAATATTAGGTACTTTGTTTTGTATATCTCCATTAATATATATTTCATCGATCTTCTTAACTTCTTCTAAAAAGTATTCATGGAATTCAGTGACTTTTTCAGAATCGCTTTTCATTTCTTCTTTTGCAAGCCTAAAAGCTTCTCCCATCCCAACAATTTGATGAGTTGCAAGCGTTCCGGATCTCATACCTCTTTCATGGCCACCTCCATGAATCTGAGCTTCAATCCTTACTCGTGGTTTTCTTCTAACAAATAAAGCGCCGACACCTTTTGGTCCATATGTCTTATGAGCTGAGAATGACATTAAATCAACTTTTAAAGTTGCTAAATCAATATTGACTTTGCCAGTGCTTTGAGCAGCATCAACATGGAAAAATATTCCATTGTCTCTTGTTAACTCACCAATAGAAGCAATGTCATTAATTGTTCCTAATTCATTATTTATGTGCATTATGGAAACGAGAATAGTGTCTTCCCTAATAGCCTCTTTTACAGCATCTGGAGTAATAACTCCTCCCTCATTTGGCTCTAAATAAGTAACATCAAAACCATGTCTTTCGAGTTGTCTGCAAGGATCAAGAACTGCTTTGTGTTCTATCTTGGAAGTAATAATGTGTTTGCCTTTTGTTTTGTAAAAATTAGCAATTCCTTTTATAGCTAAATTATCTGCTTCAGTGGCTCCAGAAGTCCAAACAATTTCTCTAGGATCACAATTAACAAGGTTTGCTACATGCGATCTTGCAAGCTCTACAGCCTCATCAGCCTGCCAACCGAATGAATGAGATCTTGAGGCTGCATTCCCAAAGTTATTATTGAATGTCATATATTCCAACATCTTTTCAGCAACTCTCTCATCAACGGGAGTTGTAGATGCATAGTCTAGATAAATTGGTTTACTTTTGCTCATTTCTTCCTTTAACGTAAATTTACAACATTTATATAGTGATCATCATGGCTTTCAACAAGTGTATCGAGCGTAATTTTTTCTAAGTAATTAACTACTACTGTATTTAAGCTTGCCCACAGGGTATGAGTTCTGCATTTTTTACCATCACTGCAATCACTTGCGCCAGAGCAGCTAGTTGCATCAAGGTCTTCCTCAACTGCAATCATAATATCTTTAACTGAGATCTTAGTTGGATCTTTGGCAAAGAAATAACCTCCATTTCTTCCTCTAGTTGAATCTATCAAACCAGCAATGCGTAACTTTCTAAAAAGTTGCTCCAAATAAGTAATTTCAATTGACTGCATTTCTGCAATTTTGGATACCTTCACTGGTCCATCAATCTCCATCAAATGAAGTTCAATAAGAGCATTAAGAGCATACCTACTCTTTGTAGTAAATTTCATAATTTTTTTATACTTCCCAATAACTTGTGTTATTGGGGATGTATTATAGAATCTTGACTAAATTAGTCAACTTTTATTTGCATTCCTAATCTATGTGCAACCATGTGGTAGGATTCGATAACATCTCCTAAATCTTGTCTAAATCTATCTTTATCAAGCTTTTCAAGAGTTTCATCATCCCACAATCTGCAACCATCTGGAGTAAACTCATCGCCCAGCAAGATCTTTCCGTCCGAGATTCCAAACTCAAGCTTAAAATCAACCAATATCATTCCTGAATCAGCAAAAAGTTTTGTTAATAGTTCATTAACCTTATGAGAAGTGCTAATCATTTCATCAAGCTGATCATCTTTTGCCCATCCAAACGATACTATATGGTTCCTATTAATTAATGGATCACCTAAATCATCATCCTTTAAAAAGAACTCGAAGAGAGGCTTCTCAAGGATTAACCCATCTTTGGTTCCAAGTCTTCTACATATTGATCCAGTTGCCCTATTCCTTATTACACATTCGATAGGAAACATATCCAAGCTTCGCACGAGAGAATGAGTATTATCAATAAGATCGATTAGATGGTGTGCTATCCCATTTTCACCAAGATAATTCATGATAAATGCATTAAACTGGTTGTTTACTGCCCCTTTTCCAGCTAACGAAGCTCTTTTCTTTCCATCAAATGCAGAAGCATCATCTCTAAACTCCATAATTAGCTCATTTGGATTGCCAGTGGTAAACATTGATTTAGCCTTACCGGTAGCAATTTCTTTTACCTTTTCCATTTAAATCCTTAACTTAATGATTCATTCAATATTGAAAGCAAATCCTCTGCATCCTGGATATTACCGGTCATAGCTTCAGCCCTTATTAGGGTCTTGGAACCTGAGCGAGATACTAGAATTATATATTCAGGATCAGCAATTTGCTCGGATGGATTCCTTCTCAAAAAAGAAAAGGGATTAAACCTTGATTCATCTGACTCTTCCTGAGAAGACAAGCTTACGTAAAAGATTCCTTCATCCCTATTTCTATCATTAGAAATAATTTGTGATGCATTAATTGCTCTGCTAACAGTAGACCATGCTCTTTCAAAATTTAAGTCCAATTCAATCACAGTTCTTTCATTTTCTGAAAAAATCCTAGACTTCTTTCTGTCATTGAGTGATTGAGCGGCAAGTGATGTACCCGAAAAAGTACCTACAGAGTCTGCTATGTAACTAACTATATCCTCAAGATAAGGCTGTATTTCATCTTGATCAAGCTCAACACTAGCACCTTCGTCTTTTTGAACTCCAGATAAAAATATTTCTGATGAAGATTCCTTAATTCCATGTTCAATGGTTATCTTAAAATTAATTTCTTCATCAAAATCAATAAGCATTTCACCCGTCTCAGGATTGGCATCAAGAAGCTGGAATTCAGATGTCTCCCAATAACTCCTAGTAATTGGCCATGTCGTTGAGGGGAGAGTCTCAACATAAATCCATAGCAACTCACCCAATCTTCTTAGTTGGACTTCGCTTGCTCCTCCAGCTGAAAAAATTTGTCGAGGTTTAGGAACTTCCTGAAAGATAGTATCTTGTGCAGCAACATCAATTGGATAATGATCTTCTTCACCTCTTAATTCAAGATCATCAGTGGTAACTACATCATCTGATAATTCTTCATCTAAAAAATCATATTTAGTGTCAGGAAAAGCGCCTTCAGGTCCAGTCAATGATGCACAGCTTGATAGCAGAAACACTAAAACGATATTATTTAATTTAGTCATTGCATAATTTTACATTGATAGAGAGTAATTTAAATAAATTTCAGATAAACTTTTACTAATTTTTAATTTTACATAAGGAGTAGTTATGAGTTTAGAAGGAAAAAAATGTCCTAAGTTTTCAGGAGATGCAACAGGTGAAATTTCTATATCTAATAAAGATTTTGAAGGTAAAAACTTAATAATCTTTTTCTACCCTAAGGATAATACTCCTGGATGCACCTTGGAGGGTCAGGATTTTAGAGATAATCATAAAGAATTTACTAAGCTAAATGCTGAAATACTTGGCGTTTCAAGAGATTCAATAAAGTCTCATGAAAATTTTAAAGATAAGCAGAGTTTTCCATTTCAGTTACTATCCGATCCTGACGAAGTAATGTGTAAATCTTTTGATGTTATGAGAGAAAAATCGATGTATGGAAAAAAATATATCGGTGTTGATAGAAGTACATTCTTAATTAACTCAAAAGGCCTAGTCGTAAAAGAATGGAGATCCGTTAAGGTGAAGGGTCATGTTATGGAAGTATTACAAGCATTGAAAGAAATCTAATAAATTTTAGATACTAGATTAGTTTTGTTTGTTTGACTTCCTCTGATCATACCTTTTGTATTAAATGGAGTAGAAATATTACCTTTATGATCAATGGAGATTAAACCACCTGAGGCTTTTAAATCATTTAGCTCATTGATAATAGATTCAGCAGAATCACTTAAATTTTGGTTTAGGTATTCGATGCGAACACAAACCTCACGTGCAACTTGATACTTTATGAAAAATTCTCCATGTCCAGTTGATGAAACTCCACAAACACCATTTTGAGCCCAGGTACCAGACCCAACAATAGGCGAATCTCCAACTCTTCCAGGCATTTTGTTCGTCATGCCACCAGTAGAAGTTGCTGCTGAGATATTACCATTTTTATCTAGGGCAACAGCACCAACAGTTCCAATTTTGTCTGAGTCTTCATTTAATTTTGAAGTTTTCCTCTTTGAATTATTGAGTCTTTTAAGCCTTTCTTCATGATAAAAATAATTTCTTTTAACAATATCAACGCCAATATCTTTCGCAAACCTTTCTGCACCCTCTCCAACAAGAAGAACATGTTTCGTTTCTTCAGCAACTTTTCTTGCTAACTTGATTGGATTTTTGACTATTGAAACTGATGCAACAGCTCCGGTTAATCTATTTTTGCCATCCATAATTGAAGCATCCATTTCTTGAACTTCATCCGAGTTATATACAGATCCCCTTCCAGCATTAAATAAAGGCGAGTCTTCCAACATAGAAACAGCCAGCTCTACTGCATCAAGACTGGAACCGCCCTTTTCTAATATTTCATAAGCTTCGGAGACTGTTTCTTGAATCTTTTTGTGAATTTGTTGTTGCCTTTCTTCAGATAGACCAGACATTACTCCTGCCCCACCATGGACAACAATTCCAAAATTCTCTTCAGAATGAAGTAAAGAAGACATTGCAAATATTACTAAAAAACACCTAATTTTCATTATTTGCAGGAGTACTTGGCCATGAATTCCACACAGCTTTTATAAAAGTAGCAAGAGGTATTGAGAAAAAGGCTCCCCAAAAACCAAAAATTCCTCCAAATATAAAAACTGCCAGCATAATAACTACAGGGTGAAGTTTTACTGCGTCAGAAAATAGGATTGGTACAAGAAGATTGCCATCAAGCGCCTGAAGAAGAAGATAAAGCCCAACGATCATATAAAACTCAAATCCAATACCAAATTGCAAAAGTGAAACAACAATGACTGGAATTGTTGCAAGAAAAGCTCCTACATAGGGAATTAATACGGAAAGTCCAACAATAATTGATAGTAGCGCTGTGTAATTGAGTCCCATTATTCCAAATATAAGAGCAGCTGCAAAACCAACAATTAGAATTTCTATTCCTTTTCCCCAAACATAATTACTAAGCTGATCGTCCATCTCAATCCAAACATCTGACAACATCTCTCTTTTCTTTGGTAAAAGCATCAGAAAACCTCTAATAATTCTTTCCTTGTCAAATAAGAAGAAAAAAACTAGTACAGGAATCATAATTAAATATATCGAGAAAACTACAGTATCTTGAATCCCTGAAATAGATGCATCTAAAACTCCTTGAGAAAGTGAGGAAAGTCTACCAACAAGTTCAGTAAAGAATGATGAAATTTGATCAGAAGATATTAGATCTTGATTAGATTGAACTAGGTTTTCAACATATCCTCTAAAGTTATTAAGCCAAATTGGCACTTCCAAGAAAAAGGCTTGAGTTTGTTGGAAAATTAATGGTATTAACCACAACAAAAATCCTAAGCCAGAGAATAAAAAGATTATGAATGAAATAACAAGAGAAACAAATTCACTTAAACCATATTTGATAAAGTTTTTACTTAATCCTATTAATAAGTAGGCAAATATCAGACTTACTATGAATGGAGTTAGTAAACCTCCAAAAATATATAAAATAAATAAGAAAGCAACTATTAATAGGGAAAATATTATTGATTCCTCATTGCTAAAAATCTTATTTAAAAGCCTATTTATTTGATCAAACATAACAAATTTTTGATTTTTTCTTTTACTAAACTTTATGTTAATGCAAAATAAACTTTATTGTTAGATTTATGTCTAAAATTAAATTGATATGCAAAAAATTTTAATAACTTTCTTTTTGCTGAGTGGCACGGTATTCGGGCAGGTAAATAAAGAGCTGCCTGAGCTAGGTGATCGTGTGTCAGGTGCGATCTCTGATGCTGAGGTGGAGCTTTTAAGTGAGCAATTTTTACAACAAGTATATTCTCAAGCAGCTCTTATAGTTGATCCTATTATTCAAGAATACTCAGAACTTCTGCTATATAGGCTATCAGAAACAAGTCTTGTTGTTGATCGAGATTTTACGGTTATATTGATTGATGACTCATCCCTAAATGCATTTGCTGCGCCTGGTGGAATAGTTGGAATTAATGGTGGTTTATTTTTAAATGCTGATAATGAGTCTCAGTTCGCTTCTGTTTTATGTCACGAACTAGCACACCTAAGTCAAAGACATTTCCAAAGAAATGTCCTTAGATCACAAGATAGAAATCTTGCATCGGCATTGATATTAGTCTCTTCAATAGCGGTTGCAATAGCAACAAATAATCCAGGAGCTTTTATTGCTGGTCCTGCTCTACTTCAACAGCAATCCTTGCGATATAGCAGAGCTTTTGAAAGAGAGGCGGACCGATTTGGCTTCGAAAACTGCGTAGCCTCTGGATATGATCCTAAGGCAATGGGTGAAATGTTTGAAAATATGGCAGCACTTCGAAGATTTTACGGTGACAACATACCAGAGTTTCTTTTAACACATCCTATTTCCTCAACACGCGTAAGTGATGCATTTAACGCAGCAGATCAACTTGGCGATATAGGTGGAGTCAGAAATAGTGTTGATTATAGATTAATCAAGGGTAGGCTTGAGGCAGATTATGAAGATTTACCTATTAATGCGATACGTGTTTTTGAAAATAAAGTTTCTAATAATAAAAATATTGAGAACATGTATGGTTATTCAAGAGCATTATTATTGAATGGAAGATTTGATGAGGCGCTTCAGCAAATAAACGAACTTTTAGAAATTTATCCAAAAAATCTTATTTTAAATACCTCAAAAGTTGAAATTTTAAGAGAATCAGAAAAATATGATGAAGCTCTTAACCTTGTAAATGAGCAACTTGAAATCTCTCCAAAAAATTTTCCTCTTACAATTGAGAAGGCAAGAGTATTAAGAGGTCTTAAAAAAACTATCGCTGCAGAAGAAATCCTTAGAGATACCCTCCTCAGAAGAAATTCAGACCCAAGTCTTTGGTTTTTACTTTCAGAAATTCAAAAAGATAATCTGAATGTAGCTGGATATCATCAAAGCAGAGCTGAGTATTTTATTTTACTTGGGCAAAATGAAAGAGCTCTTAACGAACTTCAGTTTGCTCTTAAATTATCTCAAGACAATTTTCAGACTTTTGAAATCATAATGACTAAAATTAATAATTTAAGAGAAAAACTTAATAAAAGAATTTAATTTTGCAAGATTCTTGAGGCCCTCGTTCCAATTATTGATATCACTATTGCAAATGGTATCGCAGCCAGTGGAGCAATGCTGAAAGCTATTTGAGTCCCTTTAAATAAACCAAGGAAAATACTGCCACTAAAATCTCCTAAACGTGCAAAGAAAGTATCAACAAGAACAGAAGATTTATATCTTTTATTTTTAGATAAATGACTAAATACTATTTCTCTAGTTGGTTTATTTATTGAATACTCAAATACTCTAAGAATTATAGTTACTAAAACTGCTGAAATTAGCAAAGGCGCAAAAGCATAAACAGAAAATACAATTGAAAAAATTACTCCATAAGAAAATAAAATTAATTTGATACCTAGCCTTTGAACTATATAGGAAGTAAGGAATATTTGTGTGAATCCTGCAATTAGGCTAACTGCCAACTCGATATCTGCAAAAAGTGCCACCCTCTCTACAGAGCTCTCTATTGCATCCTCAAATATTATTGCTGAAGTTATCCAATGAATAGTCATTAATGATGTAAATAAGAACATATAAAAGGCAAGAAGCCTTACATCTCTTGAGTCAAAAAGATTTTTAAATGCATCTTTAGCAGTTCCACCTAATGCAATATTTTCACTTTTTGCTCTGCTTATACAATATAAACCTATCAATAAGCCAATTATCAAAAGGCCCAATGTAAAAAAAGCGAAGACTGAAATATTTACTTCCTCAGGACCACCATTAATGGGCGTAATAGAGTAATTATTTGCAATATATTTTGATAATCTTGAGCCAAATGCAGCACCCAGAGTTCCTCCAAACGAAATAAATCCAAAATATTGCCTTGCTTTATTTTGTCGAAATAAATTTATTGCTACAACCCAAAAAATGGCTACAACAAAAAAACTATAAATATTGCACCAAACATAAAATGATCTTCCTATCCAAACATTTGATGAGAAATCAAGATTTATAAAAACTATAAGGTTGCTCGCAAGAAAAAGGTAACAAAAAATGATTAGTTGCTTTAAGTTTGTTTTAGATGCAGTCCATGAATAAATAAAATTAGCAAAAAGCATTGCAATTCCAACCATAGCTAAAAGTATTGATATGTTGTCAATATCTTGAACTGCCAATTCATTTCTAAGGGGTCTTAAGGTATACCATGAAGAAAGGATAAAAAAGAAAAACAGGCTAGCTGAAAAAGAATCCTTTGAAAAAGATTGCTTTAGTGTATTTAGATAATCATTCATAGCTGGTGGGTCGCACAGGATTCGAACCTGTGACCAATTGGTTAAAAGCCAACTGCTCTACCAACTGAGCTAGCGACCCATTCATAATACTAAAGATG
>Ga0208390_1000225_pt1 | contig 19269 bp, 15 predicted proteins | sample Knorr_S7_td_Surf_FD_185594 | JGI IMG/M metagenome (GOLD analysis project Ga0208390, IMG submission 185594) | Marine microbial communities from Southern Atlantic Ocean transect - Knorr_S7_td_SurfaceA_ad_6m_LV_A (SPAdes) (version 2) | ecosystem: Environmental > Aquatic > Marine > Oceanic | place...
CTAGCAAATTGGTAACCACAGCTACTACAACTGTAAATTCCCGTTGAAATTCTTTTAACATTAGTTTTAGAACAAGATGGACATTCAAACTTTCTCTTCTGTTTCTTCTCAACAGCACCTAAGCGTCTTCTAACAGAAACACCATATCTTGGTCCAAATCTGCCTGTACTTCCAACCTTCTTCGTACCCTGACTCATCTATATCCCTTTTAGAGCCTCACGTAAAACATTATCGCTCTTTCTTGCAGTTTTCACAGCTTCTCTAACTTCAGCATCAGTAAATGCCCCATTCATACCTTTTTGAGCTGCTCTTATATTTCCATCTTCATCATGAGCTACAGTTAATCTTGCACTCATGACAGATTCTTCATCAGATGTTGGATCTAAAATGACAGTATCTCCAAGTCTTCCGAAGGTACAGGAAATTGGCCAGCAAGTAACTGGTAAATCAACGTCTTCGTCAGCAATTCCGTGCTGAACATTTGGTATTTTAGCATTAGATAAAGCAGCAGCTGCAGCTAATGTACAACAGTCAAACAAGTTACCACCATTATCTAAGATGTGTAAATCAATGTAGACCATCCAAACACGCTCACCGCGTTCTATACACAGGGCATCAAAATCGATCATTCTGGATTCTCGTATGCCTCTATCAACAACTCTTGCTAATTCAATTGAAGCTTCACGAGGTGGTCCAGGATCAAAAGACTGATCAGCTAAAGGAGCTAATTCAGTTGAAGTGGTCATAGTTCCACTTCCTGGAGAATCACCGTAAGGCGTTCCTATTAGCAACTTAATTCCACAAAGAACCTTAGTTTTACCTAGATGAACCATGGAAGAACCCTCAGCAGTGTTAATCATTCCAGTTTCTATCTTTACTTCTCTAAATTCATTAATGCCTCTTCCATCAGCTCTCTTCCCTTCAGCAGCTAAAGATTCCATATGTCCTTTCATTAAGTTTGAAACACTATCGCTGCTCATTTCTTACCTCCGTAGCTTTTGTCTAAAGCATCTCGCATAATTTTGTACAAATCCATACATCCGCTAGTAGCTAGATCCATAGCTTCCTCGAATTGTTCTGGTGTTAGGTGCCCGTCCAACTGTAGCAAGACAACTTCTCCAGTACTTGGAATTATTGCTAAAGGCAAATCAGCTTGCCCATAATTATCTTCTTCCTTATTCAAATCTAGAACCACTACGTCATTAACTTTTCCAGAAGCACAAGCTGGAATCATATCTCTCATTGGTATTCCTGCATCAGCTAAAGCTACTGAAGCTGCAGTCATTGCAGCACATCGTGTACCAGCATGAGCTTCTACAACCTGCATATCTACACGTATGGATGCTTTTGGAAATTCTTCAACCATAACTACTTTTTCAAATGCTTGAGAAACAATGTAAGATATCTCACTGGATCTTCGGTCTAATCCAGGCCTTTTCCTGTCATTTACACTGAAAGGAGCCATAGTATATCTTGCTTGAACAATAGCTCTATCTGCTTTTTGCTTGTGTCTAGGATGACATTCCATAGGTCCGAATACACCTGCATAAATTTTGTTGTTACCCCATTCAAGATAACAAGAACCATCTGCATTATCTAAGACACCTGCAGTGATTTTCACTTCTCTTAGTTCATCGGGTTTTCTTCCGTCGAGACGGACACCGTCTTTAATTAATTCCATATCTGTTTGGCCAGCCATTTTATTTCTCCAATAATTTTTCTATTTTTTTAGTTAAACCTTCTGAGGAAGCTTCCTTATCAATTGTCTCCATAGCTTTTTGTGCTTTAGAGATGTCTTCCCCTTTACCATCAATCCATATAAATCCATTTTGACCTATCTGAATACGAGTGTTTGTTTTTTCACGAATAGCAGTAATCATTGATCCCTGCTTTCCGATAACTCTCGGTACCGCAGTAGGTTCTACCTTCACTACAGTTCCAGAGTATAATTTTCTACAATCATCTTTTTTCAAAGTTATTTGGTGTGAACCGGCAGCATCTACCATGAAAACTTCAGCCCAAACTGCATCGCCGATTGATAAAAATCGTGCAGTATCTCCAAATGGTACTTTCCATCCAGATTCACTATGATGAAGTGTTGAATTAAATGCAGCACCAATATCCATTCTCCAGACAGAAGGTCCGGTTTCAGCACATACTGCAACTATCTTGTCGCCAACTTTTGGATTATATCTGCCCTTAATTGCATTGACATTCATGTATCCACTTCTATCATTTGAGTAACCTACTACTGAGGAATAAACTCGTCCGTCTTTTCTAAAAATTCCCTTGCCTGGTTTACTTTTTGTTTCCAGTAAATCGCCAGGAAGTACAAACCCTTTAGAATTCTCACTTTTTTTATTATTTTTTGATTCTTCGCTCATATGAATCATCCATTATTTTTTCAATTATAACAATCCTTTCCAAACTTACCCCTATATGAAGATTTGTTTCTAAATTATTTTCAATTCAGCAGTACCTTTTGTGGTAGATCCTAATAAATTTTCAAGTTCATTGTAGGAAGCTGCTGACATCTTTACAATCCCTATCCAGCTTCCATCGCTTTGGTATTCTTCATTTTCAATAGCTCCCAATCCAGACATTTGACCATAACATTTCCCAACATATATTGCTGGAATTTTAACCGCTGCCTTAACTTTTTCAAAAGATATAGGAATTAATGGCCTTATTTTTCTTACAATGTCTTCAACTTGTTTCTCAACACTTCTAATTGGATCAAAGTTATACTTTGCCTCAATAATCGCATTTTCAATTCTCTGTGGAGGATGCGCTCCACCCGTTTGCGGGTTCATAGCGTTAGCAGCAATGTGGGATAATATCTGCTTCCTTTTGTTATCAACCATTTCCTTTTTCTGTTCAGAAGTTAATTGAATAGTTCCCTCAGTTAATATTTTCTTATAAATATCTATCAAATCTGATGACTCGAAAAAATCATTTAAAATATTTTCTGGAGATCTCTCGCCCTTTGCACTGTCTGCCCATATTCCATCCACTGCAATACTGTCTTCCCAATCAATTTCGTCACCTTCTTTGAAAGCTTGGGCTTCATTAGGATCTATTAGTATTTCGAAGCGATGCCCACCAGCTTCAAGCCTGGCAATTACAGCATCTTCAAGAGATACCATTACTTAATTTTCTTAATTTCTCCACTGACTACTTTAGGGTCTAATGTTCCAAATTCTCTTTCTGTACTTATAACTGCGATTTCAATGACTTCAGCTTTCAGATTATTATCGTTAGCTGCGGAAAGAGCTTTCAATCCTAGATTGATAGCTTGCTTTTCAGTCATATTATCTTTATAATCTTTTTCGAAGACTTCCATTACCTCATTTCTTCCAGCGCCAATTCCTCCAGCTTTGTACGCCATCATTGCACCTGAAGGATCAGTCTCGTAGAGATGAGGCCCTGATGCATCTATTCCTGCAATTAGCATTGCCGTACCGAATGGCCTTACTCCTCCATATTGGGTGTAGCTTTGTTTGAAGTCACATAATTTTTTAACTAGAGAAGCAACAGCTAACTCTTCGTCATAATTAAATGTGTTGACTTGACATTCTACTCGAGCTTTATCAACTAATGCTCTCGCATCAGCAACTAAACCTGAGGTTGCACAACCAACATGTCCATCTATTTTGAATATTTTTTCAATACTGTCTGCTTCTATTAATTTAGAGCTCAATCTCTTGTCTACTATTAATACAACACCATTTTTGAATTTCACTCCAACGGTGGTAGTCCCTCTCTTTACTGCTTCCCTTGCGTATTCAACTTGAAATAATCTCCCGTCTGGAGAAAATACAGTTATTGCTCGGTCATATGCCATGTGTCCTGCTTGCATAAAAATACCTACATGCCACCGTTTCACGCTCTAATAAAGAGTATCGGTAGGTGGCTTAATTATTAAATGAGCAGTTTTTACCATACTGTGCGCAAAATATGGCTTATTGCAGCGATGATGCTAATTCCGGGCTGCCTAGATAGTACTCCAGAATCTTTAGATGGCGTAGATATTTCAATTCTTGCAGAGTCATTTATTGAGGGCGATACAATTCAATTTATGGCCTCAGGCAATAATCCTAAGGGAGCCAAATTTCTTTGGGATTTCGGGGATGATAGTGGCAGCTCGGGCAAGGCTGTCGAACACACCTATACAGACGAAGGCACTTACACAGTAACATTAACCGTAGTTGATGATGATAGTAGAATAGGTGTTGCCAAAAAGGATGTAGATATTTTGTACAGAAATCAAGCCCCTTTAGCAAGTTTAGAGGCTACGTATGGTGGGCTCGGTCAACAAGTCAAAGTTAACAGTATCGCTTTTTTTGATGGTGGAGCCTCTAGCGATCCTGATGGAGATGTATTAGAATTTGAATGGGATTTTGGTGATGGTTCCACCTCGTCATTACTACGTCCTAATCATGAGTATACTAGTATTGGGAATTACACAGTTACTTTAACAGTCAGGGACCCTAGCAATGAATCTAGTACTGCAGAAACTTGGGTATTAGTCAACATAAGAACTTACAATGTAGAATTTATTCAAAATGAAATAACAATTCCAGCACTTGCCGGTTACACTGCAGAAGGCGCCACAACAACTCAAAATCATGCTTATCCTTACAATTTAACTTCAGCTTCTTATGATCTGGAATGGGAAGAAGACGAAGATCTTGACTCGCCAGATAATCCAGTGGTAGGAACTTTATTTCCTGATGATTTTTCACTTGGAGTTTCAACAAATTATGTTTTCAACTTAACTGAAAATGGAACTTCAGGCAACCTTGAACTTAATTTTGACGTTTTGTCTTCCATTCCTGATGATTTGATTTTATCTTTGGGCTCAGAAAATGAAGTTAAACAATATTTATTTCAAAATGGTTACACCAGTGCTAAAGGTCAAGGTAGTTGGGTTACTTCCATTACTTGTAATGATGCGCCTTCTATAGTCCCTGAGTTATTTAATGAAGTAGATCAAGGAAATGATTGGATACTTTACGTAAGTTATACTTACTATGAATCAGTTATAACAGAAGTTTAATCTTCTTCAATACCTATTTGCGATGCCAAAAAGGCCAATGTTTTGTTTACGCTAGTATATTCGCTACCGCCTTTTTCTTTTGCAATCTCAAGCGGACCAAATGCACTTTCAACAGCTCCTTCAACATCGTCAGGATTTCTCTTCAGTGCCAGGTGATAATTACAAACAGCTAAGTTATGCCAAGCTCTTGGTTCATCAGGATTGATTTCAGTAGCCTTTCTAAAATGTTCAGCTGCCCTCTCCAGTCGCTTTTCAGCCCATGCAGCATTTCCGAGCCTTAGATAGTTTTTCACATCTCCTTTCAAGACTTTTGCAGCAAACTCTCGATATTCTCCTCCTCGATCTATATTTTCACTGCTATCTACATATGACGGAGTATTTCTTTGGTAAGTATTAGAGTAACTTTCTGGATGCGAGGAATAATCTTCAGTGGCTGTTGTTGTTTCGCGGCTAATGTAATCATCTCTCTCTAAAATTTCTGTAGTGTCGGGACTTGGTTCATCAAACATCCCAAAGCCAAACATAGGCTCATATTCCTCATTATCATCATTACTTTCAGTTTCCTTTTCTGGAACATTAGTGCTATGTGCTGAAGGTTCCTCATGAGCAGCAGGCATTGTTCCTTCATCTGTATCAAATGCCAATATGGTATTGCCAGCGCCTGCGTAAATATAGTCCGATGCTAAAGTTGAACAAACACACGTTATTTCTCTGCCCGTTTCGAAATTTTTTACTACTTCACCTTTATCATTTAATATGTAGATTTTATTATCGTGCGATCCAGCTAGAACACCTCCATCATCAAGTGGCCTGACAGAGCGAACGTATCCTTTTGTTTCATAATTCCAAATTTCATTTCCATGTAAGTCTAATGAATAAATTGTGCAATCCCAACCACCAATAATTATTGAATTGTTGTCTTTTTCAATGTCGACATCCCATAGTGCATCACTTCTTTGTTTTCTCCAAGACAGATTACCTTCAGAGTCCAGGCAGTATAAAAATTCGTCAGCACACGCAACAACATGTGCCCCATTTCTTGAGACGCCAACGCCTACCATCGCTCTGCTGGTATCGTATTCCCATAATTTATTTCCACTTTCAGTAAACATTGAGATTGAATCTCCAGTTCCAATCACAACGACCTGCCCATTTGGGTCGACCGCAAGCGACCAAATGGCTTTCCCCACATTAACTTCCCATTCAACATTTCCCAAAGAATTAAACATTCTTAACTTACAGTCTTTTCCGCCGCAAATGACTCTCTTGCCATCTTTCATAATTGAGATTCCATAAGTGCCGTCGCCGATGTTTTTTTCCCAAATTGTCTGTCCTTTATTATCGACTAAAAAAATATCGCCGCTATTATTTCCAAAAGCTATTTTCCTCCCGTCTTCCGACGAAGAAATGCACTTAATAGTGTCAGAAGTGTTTATTTGAAATTTAGAGTTTGTAGACATTAGCACAACAATCCATTCAAGCTCATATTTATCTCTTTTTACACACGCATATCAACAAATAAATTTATATAAAGAGCGATTGTAGTACAATACCTGAACTTAGAGCCTGTGAATGTGATTTACGGGTTTTTAATTTCACGCAATTGGTGTACAAATGATAAATAATCGTGTTGCATTTATGTCCGCATTGGCCTTTGCCGTATTGTCGCTTTTCTTAGTAGGCAGTTCAGAAGCTAGTTTGAATAACGGAGACTATGAACCTTCAGACGAAACAAGGCTAGATCCTTCTGCAGGAATCTCATTTAGTGTTGTTCTTAATGCAAACAATGATAATGATGAAGGTATAACTTCTATAGTGGCAATTTTTGGAGATCCAGATGGGTCTTGGACTGGTGAAGTAGATTTGGAATGCGACACAGATGTTGCAGACTGTGAAGGTACTGGAGACGACCTTGATGGAACTTGGAAAACACCAGTTACTTTAACAGCAGGCGATACAGTTTCATCACCAGGTGACGAAGTAATTTTTTATAATTTTAAGGCTACAATGGATAGTGGTAATGAATACGTCTGGAATGGCGGAGTCGACACAGTTTCTACAGATCCTGCAATACACGTTAACACGCTTCCCTCATTAAGTGATGATGCAGCAGTTACAGGCGATGACATGCCTTACTCAACAAGAACAGTTACAATAACTTACACAGATGCTGATGGACACACTGGTGATCTTTCAGCTACGGTTTGTGAAGATTCAGATCCAACAAGCTGTGAAGCATCATTTCCTCTATCTAAGGAATCTGGAGATGAAACTACAGGTGCAGTTTATTCAGCAGATTTCCAAACTGCTTTCGGTGGAGATTTAACAGTTACAGTAAGCGGTACAGATGGATTTGACTCTGCTGAAGATAACAGAACCGCTTCTTTCTCTGTAGATACAGAAACGCCTTGGTTAGTGAATGATTCAGTAAGTTTAACTTCAGCTGGTGAAGCTGATCAAATAGTATTTGATGTAGTTTATTGTGTATTTGAAGCTCAAGCCGATACTACTGTATCAGTAAATGTCGGCGGTACTTCAATTGGTCTAAGTGAAAATGGAGCTTACGATGCCTGTGTAAATGGCGTTGGTACTAATTATACAGTATCTACTACTGTGGCCTGGGCAGCAGCAGCTCAGGCAGTTCAATTTTCAGCATCCAATGCACTAGCTTCGGCTGAAGATTTAGATTCCACACCAGTGACCATTAACGATCTTCCAGTAATATCAGACGGTTCAGCCAGAAAGATAGATTCAAATTTCATAATTAATGCCACTGTCGATGATATAAATCTAAACGACGGAGATTCAATTTCAGTCTTCGCAGTAATTGAATTTGGTTCAACCGTGGCTATGGGTTCTGATGGAAATTCCAACTACACAATTACCGTTGCAGAATCAGCAATAATAGACGAAAGAGGAGGATTGAGAGCCATTACTTTCGTTACAGCAGATTCCTACGGAGAAATAGTTTCAGCAGACTTTGGAACTACAATTGAAGTTAACAAAACCAGTTCATTCACAATGGCTACCTCTTCAAGCATGAGTTTGGCTCCGGGTCAAAATACTTTAACATTTACCATAGATAATGACGGTAATTTTGAAGATATTTTCACAATTTCAGCATCTAGTTTGAATGGATGGTTTGTCACATGCCCTGCAGTTACAGTTGCATATGATTCTTCATCTGATTGCGAGATCACAGTAAACGTACCGCATGTAGCAGCAGGAACTAAAGATTCATGGACTGTAAGTGCTGTAGCTACTAATGACGTATCAGTTAGCAACGAAGAAACAGGCACAGTTACAGTAGATACAGTAACAGGCCACGACCTAGCTGGCGACACCGATTTATCTGGAAACCCAGGCGACACCGTAACTTACCATTTTACAATTCTAAATACTGGTAATGCACAAGAGAAGATGGATTACACTGTTACTTCCTCATGGAATGTTGATACACCAGGAGGCAGTACCACTCTGGCCATGGGAGCTTCAGATACGATTTCAGTTACTCAAACAATTCCGGCTAATGCAGGTTCAGGAGATTCAGAATCTGTTACATTCGCTGTAATTAACGGAGACGGTTCATCTACCTCAGTGACAACTACTGCAAATCAAGTATTTGGAGTAACAGTTACCGCAGGAACCTTGAGCGGATTGAATCCTGGTGGTTCCGGAGATTTATCATTTACAGTTACAAACACTGGTAATGGTTTTGATACCTTCACAATTGGACACAGTGGAGTTTGGGCTAATGCTAAATCTGATGACACCATATCTTTGGCATCTGGATCTTCAGCTACAGTTGATATTACAGTTGGAATTCCTGCAGATGCAGCTAGTGCCGCATCTTCTTCAATAGGTCTATCTGCAACATCTAGTGGGGCCGCATCCACAGATTCTTATGATGTAGTAGTTGCTTCATCAACACGTTCACTAGCAATTACTGGTGGCACTGCATATACATTTAATCAAGGTACAATTGGTCAAGGAACAGCTACAATTCAAAATACCGGAGTTTCCACTACCTTTATTGTAACCTCTATGTCAGACTCAGTTAGCTTTGCAACTTCTGAATTTACTGTAGCTGCAGGGGCAACTCAGGATGTAACTTTCAGTATTATGGCTTCATTCAGTGGTGATCAATCTTTCACAGTTTCTGATAATGTTGACTTTAGCTCAGCTACACACACATTTACTTTAACTGCAAGAACATTCAGTACAGACATGAGCAATTGGGGCCTCGGAGAGTGTAGTAATTCTGGAGCTACATGTACTTATGATATGGATTCATGGGATGGTTCTGCATATACTAATGCAGGAACATGGACAACCACTTTAGATTATGTGGATGCAAATGGGCAGACCGGAACGCATGTGTTCGATACTACAATTGAAAATAGCAATCCAACAGTAGCAGCACCTGAACTTGATGATCCAGTTCAAGGTACAGAACAATTATTTTCATTCACAATACCAACTGATGCAGATGGAACAGTAACTCATTTTGTTATTGATTTCGGAGATGGAGAATCTCAAACGTTCCAAACCTCAGATTTCAGTGGACAAACAGTTACTGCAACTCATACATATTCCAAATCAGGTAATTTTGATGTGGTAGCTACTGCATATGACAATTCTGGAGGCAGCACTTCACAAACAGTAGCAGTCTCCGTTAGCGACGAAATGGTAACATTAGAAGGAAGTTCTTATACTTACAACCTAGTTGCGTTAACTGGATTTTTCCTTTTAGGAGCAATTCTATCAGGTACAGCATTCAAATTGCAACAAGGTGTAATAGCAGGTGACGAAGAAATGAACGAAAGAGACCGACAAAGACTAGAGAGTGTAGAGCGCCGCATGGAAAGTTTATCAGAGCGTGAAGAACTTATGGAAGTCTCCGCTTATGATGCATCTCGTGCAGCGACAAAATTGGAAGAGCACATTAGCGCTTTCAATAGCATACTGGTAAAAGCCCAGGAAATAGCTGCAGAGGATAAACTCAAAGAGCTTGAAGCTGCTGAAGAAGCACGCCAAAAGGAAGAAGAGGAAATGCAGCTTGACTTGGAAGATCCAGACATAGAGATGGTTGCAGAAAGATTCCACGAATCTTTAGCACGCTTAGTTGCAGCACGTGATGACTTATCAAAAATTGAAAAGCATCTCGCACGCATCCTGAAAATGGAACGCGATGAGCAACTTGAGAAGCTAACAGAAATGACTGAATCTTATGAGTCAACTAAACGTAAGATTGATGCATTAGAATCATCAAAGGAAGCTAGAGATGCAGCAGCTGTTGAAAACAATATTATGAATATGTTGAGTGCAGCAGCATCCGGTGGATCGATGGCTGACGCTGACTTCGGAGATTTCGGTGATCTTGGTGGAGATGATGAATATGAAGTTGAAATTTATGAAGACGAAGATGGTTCATTCTACTACATAGATCCAGACACAGGCGAAGAAGTTCCTTGCGATGAAGATGGTAATGCCTTATAGGCAAGACACTAAAATTAATATTTAGTTGTCTTTTGCCATAGACTGGTGGTGGCCTCTACAAGAGGAAATAAACACAGAGTTTGGTTTTTCCAGATCTCGAGAGGAAGTTTCGTCACGTTTAATCTCGAGATTGTATCAACCTAAAGGAAATTTATCAAAGATTATTACGAATAATAAAGTAATCATAGTGGGAGCGGGAATAAGTGAAGAAGAGACTATTAATGGTGGAATTAAGATAGCTGCAGATGGTGCAGTTTCAGCTTGTCTAGAGAGGAATATAATTCCTGATATTATAGTTACTGATTTAGACGGCAATTTACCTGAAATGGTTTGGGCAAACAAGGAGGGTTCGAAGATAGTAGTTCATGCTCATGGAGATAACTTATCAAGACTTTTTGAATTTTCTAATGAAATACAAGCTATTAGTTTGACAACTACTTATCCTCATTCTGGAACTAATTGTTGGGGAGGCTTTACTGATGGTGATAGATCACTCATGATGTCACTAGGATTAGGTGCTAAATCAGTTAACCTAATAGGTTTTAATTTCAATAAAATAGGCCCCTATTCTGGAGATTATAGTCCTCGAAAAATTCAAAAATTATCATGGGCTCATAAAATAGTAAATGAATGCGACAAAAGAACGGGTAAAGTTAAGATTCTCAATCGCCAATAAGACGAATGAAAGCATCTTCCAAATTGTTAACGCCAGTACTTGCTTGTATCTCTTGAATAGTACCCACTGCGAGAAGTTGACCCTTATCTATAATTGCTACTTTAGTGCATAGATTTTCAGCCATTTCAATAATATGTGTTGAAAGTAGTACGGTTCTTCCATTACTTGCAAGATTTTTTATCCAATCTTTAAGAATTTTTGTATATCTTGGATCTAACCCACTAGCAGGTTCATCCAATAAAACCATCTCAGGATCATGAATTAATGTCATTGCAATGGCGATTTTTTGTCTCATACCCTTAGAATAAGTTCCAACTTCTTGGTATATCTGCTCGCCTAAACCTAACGCTTTAGCATAGTAAGTCACGCGTTGTTTGATCATATCAGAAGACAATTTACGTAATTTTCCAATTAATTCTAAGCTCTCAGCTCCTGTTAGCTTATCATAAAGTAGTGGATTTTCCGGAAGGTAGCCCATTATTGATTTGGCTTTTAGGGGAGTTCGTTGTAAATCGATACCTCCAATTGTAACCATCCCTTTGCTTGGTTTGAGCAACCCGCAAAGCATTTTTATTGTTGTGGACTTTCCAGCTCCATTGGTTCCTAATAGACCGAAAACTTCACCTTTGTCTACATTAAAGGTAATATTTTTTGCTGCAGGTTTACCACTGTAATATTTTGTTAATCCTGCAACCTTAATCATTACCCTTGAGAGAGACCTTAACTTAAGAATTAAGGTCGAAGCTATCTTAATTATATGCGACTTTGTTATGGTAAAAGTGTAAGTTTGTTATGGTTTATTTAAGCAAAGAAAGGCGAGCGTCAGATTTTCAAAAGATATGGGATGACTTGCGATCACTTAGGTTTCCAATAGTAGTAGAAGGTAAAAGAGATACAATAGCGTTGAGAAGATTAGGTATTGAAGGTGACATAATTGAACTTAACGATGGCAAATCTGTTTTATCTACAGTCGAACGAATTTCACAAAAGTTTGGAAGATCATCTCAATTTATAATTTTAATGGATTGGGATAAAACAGGTAATAGACTTGCTAAACAGCTCATATCTTATGGCGAAGCTTGTGATCTGATTCCTAATGATAAAATTCGAGTATCGCTTTCCAAATTTACAGCTAAAGAAATTTCTTGTGTTGAAGAATTGCCAACATTTGTTTTTGGTCTTGGTCACAAGGACCTCTTCCTTTAATACTCCTGATATATTGTATTGCTATGCAGGCAGCTACCTTAGACAAATCAAAATATCTCACCGATAAATATTTTTTAAAGTTAGAAGATATTAGGAAAAATAGTGGAGATTCAGATACTGCAGGGCTTTCTAATTCTGAAATATTTAATTTCCTTTCAATGGATTCTACTTTGAAAGAGGCTATAGCTCAAGCACATGATTATCACATTTCACTTAGAGAAAAAGTGGGTAGTGAAATTTTGATGAAAACAGAAAAAGATCTTGTTGAATATTTACAACAAGGTTTTGTTAATTTTTACGCATCGGCTACAATTAATCCATACGTTGCCATTAGTGCTCAAGGCCCCTGGATAGTAACTTCACATGGTGCAGTTATTCATGATAATGGAGGTTATGGTATGCTAGGGTCAGGTCACGGCCCTAAGAATATTGTTTCTTCTATGTCTAAAAACTGGGTTATGGCTAATGTGATGACAGCTTCATTTTCACAGCAAAGATTTGTTGAGGCCTTAAACAAAGAACTGGGACACACTAGAGGTCATTGTCCATTCGACAGATATATTTGCGTTAACAGTGGCTCTGAATCAGTTTCAGTTAGTTTGAGGATTGCAGATGTAAATTCCTTCAATCATACCTCCCCAGGCGGTAAGCATGAAGGAAAAGAAATAAAATTGTTAGCAGTAGAGCACGGCTTTCACGGTAGAACAGACCGGCCCGCTCAGTTATCCCACTCTTGCAAAGATGGATATGACAAGCACTTGGCTTCATTTAGAGATAGAGATAATTTGTATTTAGTTCCTCCTAATGATTTAGATGCTTTAAGAAATATTTTTGAGCATGCTAACAAGAATAACGTATTCATTGAATTAATGGCTATTGAACCTGTACAAGGAGAAGGTAATCCAGGGCAGTGCATTACAAGGGAATTTTATGACGAAGCTAGAAAGCTTACAAAAGAACATGGTTCTTTACTATTGATAGATTCGATTCAAGCTGGATTTAGAGGCCAAGGATGTCTTTCGGTCATAGATTACGAAGGGTTTGAAGATTGTGAAGCTCCAGATTTAGAAACTTGGTCAAAAGCTCTTAACGCAGGACAATATCCTCTTTCAGTCTTAGGAATGAACTCAAAAGCTTCTGAATTGTATGTTAAGGGAATATATGGAAATACAATGACAACCAATCCCAGAGCTTTAGAAACTGCAGTAAGTGTTTTAGAGAGCATCACTCCAGAATTACGTACGAATATTAGAGAGAGAGGTAAAGAATTTGTAGCGAAGTTAAACCAATTGATGGCCGAATTTCCAGATGAAGTACTTAAGGTTCAAGGAACCGGTCTATTATGCAGTGCAGAGCTCCGACCTGAAATTCCAGTAGTCGGATTTGATGGGATTGAGCCTTGGTGTCGCAGAAGAGGGCTTGGTGTGATCCATGGAGGGATCAACGCTCTAAGATTTACGTCACATTTCGGCATTACTTCTGAAGAAATAGATTTAATAGTTTCAATTGTGCGGGAAGGAATTATCCATTTTAGACAGTCTTTAAACTAATCAAATTTTAATCTTCAATTCACTTTCAATTTCGTTAATTATCCGTTCAGATTTCAATATTTCAACCATTTTGTTGTGGTCATTGTAAAGGGGCCTATCCTCATCTAGATAATCTATACTTTCTCTAATTATTTGGTGGGCGATTGAAGTTCCTTTTCCCATGCCTTTTTTTCTCATGTCAAGTGCTTGAGCAGCTGCCATCATTTCGATGGCCAACACGCCGTAGCAATTATCTAGAATTTGGCTTGTCTTCTGGGAAGTAGTTAGTCCCATGGAAACAAAGTCTTCTTGATCTGCAGCAGCTGGAATAGACTGATTTGCTGCGGGATGAGAGAGTATTCTTGTTTCAGCAATTAACGCATCAGCCGTGTATTGTGAGAGCATCATTCCAGAATGTAAACCCGGTTTTTCAGCTAAGAATGGAGGCAACCCAACAGACAGTGCAGGATTTGTTAGTCTATTCATTCTCCTTTCAGATAAAACAGCAACCATACTTAGTCCAGTTCCCACCATCTCCATTGGAAGTGCTATTGGGGTTCCTTGGAAGTTAGCTCCAGTTAGAACATCCTTTTCTTCGGTTAAAAATATTGGATTATCTCCAACACCATTTAGTTCAATTTCAACTTGAGTTATAGCATAATTTATAGAATCACGCAAAGTTCCAGCTACTTGAGGAGTAGATCTCATAGAATATGCGTCTTGTACCTTCTTACCTCCGCTAAATAGAATCTCAGAATCTTCGGTTAGTATGTTCAGATTATTAGCTATAATTTGTGAACCACTAAATCCTCTCAATTCGTGAATCCTCTTGTCGTATGGTTTCATATTTGCCATTAATGCTTCTAAAGTCATTGCAGCAGCAATGTCGTGTAATTTCATCCATTTTTGAGCATCATGTAAAGTAATTGCAGCCAATGCAGTAAGAACGTTACTTCCGTTGATTAGTGCTAATCCATCTCTAGCTTCGAGTTCGAGAGGTTTTAATCCGATAGCATCCAAAGCTTCTTTAGAATCTATGATTTCTCCTTCAACAATCATTTCACCTTCACCCATAAGTGATAAAGCAATTTGAGACATAGGAGATAGATCACCACATGCACCCACAGACCCTTTTTCACAAACAACAGGAGTTAAATTATGATTTAACGCTTCAATAAGGTATTCAGTTATTTCTTTTCTACCTCCAGAGTGACCTTTGGAATGAACATTAATTCTTCCACACATAGCACCTCTAACAATTTCAGCATCCATCGGCTCTCCAATTCCTGCCGCATGTGAATAGATTAATAATTTTTGAAACTCTTTTGTCTGGCCTGGATCTAGTGTAACTTCAGAGAATTCTCCTATACCTGTAGTAATTCCATACATGGTTTCATGATTCTTGATTTTCTCCTCAAGCATTTCTCTACAAGAGCTAATTTTTTTCCAAGAATTATCAGACACTGAAATATTAGCGTTATTTCTAGCAACTTCAACTACCTTATCGATTGTCAAAGTTTTACCATCAATTACTACAGTCATTTTATTGTAGATATTAGTACTTAAATAAAATTCACTGTCCCTCTAGTTTTTTTATAACCCACTTATGCTAAAATGTGACTAAGAGTATAGAATCACAAATTCAATCATTAAAATTAGAAGTAGTTTCATATAAAAAGTTAGAAGATTATAGTAAAGCTGAAAGCTGTATTTTGAAAGCGTTAGAGCTAAAGCCTGAGGATAATAGTCTCAATCACGAGTTAGCTAAAATATATTTTAAAATTGGAAAATATTCAGATTGTCTTGAATTATTATTGATATTATCTGATAAAATTAAACGTCGCCAAATTCTTTTCAAGGACATTGCGATGTGCTACTATAAAATGAATAAAATGGAAAAGTCGTTGGAAGCAGTACAGCATTCGTTATCGGAAAATCCAAATAGCACTTCCTCACTTTATGTAGAAGGATTGATTCAAAAGGAATTAGGTAATTTTCAGCAATCAATATCATCTTTCACTAAACTATTAAAATTAGATCCAAAAAACAGGGATGCATTATATCAATTAGGTAAAATTAATCATCAAAGGGGCAGGTATAGGGAAGCCCTAGAATCATTTGATAAAGTTTTAGAGTTTCGACCAAGGGATAATGAAGTCTTGAAGGCTAAAGGCATATCTCACGATGAATTAAATGAATACGCTGAAGCATCGGAAGCATTGAAGAAAAGTATCAATGTAGACGATGAGATAGTTTTCAATGATAGAGGAGTAGCTCTTAGTAGGTTAGGCTATAATCACAAAGCCATTGATAGCTATCGTAGAGCTTTAGCATCAAATCCTAAGTATTCTATTTGTTGGTTTAATCTTGGAAAAGCTTTATTCAGGGTTGGAGATCTAAAAGATGCTTTAACAGCGTTTCAGACCTCTACTGAGCTGAATCCTAATAACAGAAGTGCTTGGAATAATCGAGGAGTTACTTTAAGGCAATTAAATAGACTAGAAGAATCACTGGATTGTTATGAAAGAGCGCTAGCTTTGAAAGAAGAATATGCATGGGCCTGGCACAACAAGGGCTATGCCTTGGAATTACTTGACAGGCCACGAGAAGCTCTTGAGAGTTACAGTACTGCGTTAAATCATAAGCCGGATTCAAGTGAACATGGTGGAGTTGAATGGGCGAAATTGAAGAAAGATACAGAAGATGCGATAGTTAGATTGGAGAAGACAATTGGTGAATAATGGATGTTATAGATCTTATTGAAGAAGGTGAAATGGATTATGAGAATGGTGATTCTTCTTCGGCTAAGTCAAAATTCTTGCAGGCATCATCTCTTGCTCCCGAAGATCCCCAAATTTTCAATAGATTGGGAATGCTCGAAATGTCTCGAAATTCTCCAAATGAGGCTAGAGTTTTTTATGAAAAAGCATGTAAATTAGCTCCCGAGGTCGCTAGATATCACATGAGATTGGGAGATTCATTGCAAAGATTATCTAGATATGAGGATGCCATAGGCGCATACGCTATTTCACTTGAGTTAGAGCCTAGAAATGCACCTGCATGGAATAATCGAGGGTTTGCTAATTTCAATATTAATCGTTGGAATGAGGCTTTACGATGTTATGATGAATCAATGAAATCTGATCCAACGTATGCTGTAGCTTGGTACAATTATGGTTACACACTCCAACTATCTGGGAGACTAAATGATTCAAAGGATTATTATCAACGTGCAGTAGATTTAGATCCCAGTGATAAGATTGCATGGAATAATTTGGCGAATGTTCATTATAATCAAGGCCTTTACGAAAGGAGTATTGAACTTTATGAAGAATCGCTGAAATTAGATGAAGAATATGTCATTGCAGTTAATAATATTGGTAATGCGCTAGATCATTTGCACAGATATGAAGAATCAATATATTACCACGAAAAAGCTATAGAATTAGATTCTACGTTCCATTATGCTTGGATGGCTAAAGGTCGTGCGCTAACGCGTCTGGGTCGTCCAGAAGAAGGACTTGAATTTATAGAAACTTCGATAGAGTTAGATTCTGAGGATCCAGATTACCATGAGGCGTTAGGCCGTTGTTTTCAAAGTTTAAAACTATATGATAAGGCAAGGCAAATAATCAATTTAGGCTTATCTGTTGACGGGCAACATGTACCTTGTTGGGTAGCTCTAGGCGATATAAATATGGAAATTGGAAATACTTTGCAAGCTATGCAATGCTTTGATGAAGCTGTTAGGGCCCAAGATGTTCTTTCAAGGAACAGGATGAGAGATTTAGATTGGATAGAAAAGGGACGTATTTTACAAGTCGCAGGAATAGTACATGAAGGTTTTCGTCAATATTCTAATGCCATATCTGTAGCTCCTGGTACTGGTCGTCCTTATTTTAGGAATGCACAAGTCATGATTGATTTTAATAAATTCTCAGAAGCACGGAAATTAATTGAGAAAGGTTTAGAAATTGATTCAAATTCAATAACAGGTAAGTCATTATTGCTGAAAACATTATCCGGTGAAGAGATATTAGATAGAATAGACGATTTTTTATTTTTCAAAGAAAAAAACTCCCAAGTACAGGAAATTATAGCGGAAAAAATTATAGACATAGACCCTAAATTAGCACTTGAATTCCTTGATAAAAAGAATTCAAAACATTTTTTGTTTTTAAGCCAATGTTTTTTAAAAATAGAAGAATTTTCAGATTCAATATTCTTTGCGAAAAAGTTCATTCAGGCATTCCCCCGTGATCTTAATGGTTTTTTGAATGCGGGTTGGATTTCAATTAAAGTCAATAACTTTGATGAAGCAATAGATTATTTTGATATGGCTCTAGGGATTGATTCTCTATGTTCCGAAGCATATTATGGTAAAGGTTCAGCATTGAAAAAGAAAGGTGAAGATTTTAGTTCTTGTCAAATTATATTGTCTAATATAGATAAAGAATTAATCATTTAGTTAAAATTTCAGTAAAAACTTCTTCAATGTCCTTAGAAACTTTTTCCCACGAAAAAAGTTTTTCAACTCTTTCTCGGCCTCTCTTACCCATTTCACGAGCCATCTCTGGTGCATTCCAGATTTTTTCTAGTGCTTCAGCTATTGCGCTTGGGTCCAATGGTTCTACTATGTAGCCTTCTTTTTCAGATATAACATCTCTTACTCCGGGTATATCGCTTAAAATTAAAGGTTTTCCAGATGCCATGCCCTCTAAGCCAACAATTCCAAAAGCTTCTAGCCTAGATGTCGAGGGTAAAATAACTGCATCTGTAGCCGAATAATATGATGGTAACCAATAATCGTCAACAGGACCTACGAATATTACTCTGTCTTTTAAATCTAATTTTTTCACTAGACTAATTAGCCATTTTTTGTATGGCCCATCCCCTACAATTAATAACTTTCCTTTTTTTGTATAAGTTAAACTTCTGATTAGAATTCCGATACCTTTGTGAGGAACAAGCCTACCAACGAAAAGACCTAGAGGCTCGTTTTCACAAGAGTATTTATCTCTTATTATTTTACCATCGGTATGGATATTAAATCGGTTGATGTCGACAGCATTTGGAATTACTGCCACATCTATATCCCACAAAGTACGCGATGTGGTAGCATAGCTGTCTGTAGTTGAAATTACTCTATTTGCCTCTCTCAGAGGATAGTCTCCTAGGTATTTTTGATAAAAATTCACAACAGTGTTACCAAAAAACCCTTTTAGTTCTAAATCACAATGATGAGTAACAACGAAAGGTTTTCCAGCATCTTTGGCTCCTTTTGCTGCAAACCTTTCTGT